>Ga0308001_10000048_pt1 | contig 60640 bp, 55 predicted proteins | sample Neamet5_FD_203167 | JGI IMG/M metagenome (GOLD analysis project Ga0308001, IMG submission 203167) | Marine microbial communities from water near the shore, Antarctic Ocean - #5 | ecosystem: Environmental > Aquatic > Marine > Unclassified | place: Southern Ocean | collected 2014-06-04
AGGTTAAAACAATAAAGTGATCTAAACATGTAGAGCTGATGGCAGAGGACTGGCGGACGGGGGTTCGACTCCCCCCATCTCCACCACATACGAGTTTCAGGCGTTATCATTGAAACTCACAATTAGCCTCGTTACCCCGAATTATAGGGGTATCGGGGCTTTTTATTGTCTTATCCATTCTTAAGGCGTACTATCAAATCTCATAATCTATGCCCCCCTACATGGCCCCCTACGGCCTTACTTCTAAATTTAGGAGGCCATAAGCGCACTTTGGTTGATGAGATTGCCTTTATGCCAAAACAAACTACCCCCCTTAACGATACTCAGATAAAGAACGCCAAGACCGCAGATGACGAATATTGTCTGCACGACCCTAGAGGTCTTTATTTGCGAATCAGACCTGATGGCTCCAAAGACTGGATGCTCAGATACAAGGATCTATACTCCAGTAAACGGCCAAGAATGTCGCTTGGTAGCTATAACTCAGGAACCACACTAAAGCTCGCTCGTGAAGAACGAGACAAATGTATAGCTCTACTTGCTAAAAATATTGACCCAAAGTCTCATCGCATAGCAGAAGATCGAGCAAAGCAGGTCAGCACTGCCAATACGCTTGAATTGGTAGCTGCTAAGTGGTTTAAAGTAAAGAAGACCAAAATCACTGAGGACTTCGCTAAAGACGTCTGGCGATCTCTTGATTCACACATACTCCCAAAATTGGGCAGTTACCCCATAAGCCAAATTGACGCGCCCATGGTTATCGATGTAATTAATCCCATAGCAGCAAGAGGTAACCTAGAAACAGTAAAGCGATTGTGTCAGCGACTTAACGAGATAATGACCTTTGCAGTTAATACTGGCGTTATACACCACAACCCATTAGCAGGCATTAGAGAGAGCTTTGCCAACCCCATAAAGAAACACAACCCCACGCTAAACCCTGACCAACTGCCCATGCTGATGTCTAAGCTCAACTACGCAAGCATTAACCTAACTACCCGAGTAATGATTGAGTGGCAACTACACACGATGGTGCGGCCCATGGAGTCTGCGGGTACTCGCTGGGAAGAAATAAACTTTGATGATAATACTTGGACAATTCCTCCAGAACGCATGAAAAAGAAACGGGAGCATATTGTGCCATTGTCACCTCAAGCACTTGCGTTACTCGAGGTCATGCGGCCCATTAGTGCTCACAAAGAGTATGTCTTTACTAGCCAGCGTGACCCTTTACGCCATGCTAACCAAGGCTCACCCAACGTGGCCCTCAAGCGTATGGGGTTTAAAGACATGCTCACTGCCCACGGTATGCGAGCGTTAGCAAGCACCACTCTCAATGAAGAAGCATTTGATTACGACATTATTGAAATGGCCCTCGCTCACATAGACCCTAACGAAAGCCGCAGAAGCTACAACCACGCGATGTACCTACCAAGACGCAAAGTAATGATGGATTGGTGGAGTAACCGAATAGACGAAGCCGCCACTGGCAACATGAGCATGGCGGCAAGCACACGAGGCTTACGGGTCGTTACTTAACCAGTTTTACTATGCCTAGGTTCAGAACCAAAAGAACGGTATACCTACCCGTTTTGACATAGAGTCTTTGATTGTAGGTCGCATAGGTGCCAGATGACACGCAAAGAAACTAACCGCAAGGTAGGCCCGAAAAACAAAGAGTCCCCAAACGGGAAACATCATAGTTTAATTCAAAAAATCACCCATTCATTCTCATCCACAGAGCCATTAGAGCCTAGTGAATTAGCAAAAAAGATGGAAGCACTTACGGGGGATGAATCTTGGAACGTACAACGACTGCTCGAGGGATCTAGGGGTCTTGCTAGCTCATACTTACAAAACAGCCCGCACGACCACACGAAATGTAAAAATTGGAAGTGGGGTTTTATGACTTCAAAAGAATCTAAGGCCGCCGCTGATTTGGATGGTGGATTTGAAGCAGCTTTTCAGATGCTGTTCAGCATCTACAGTATTGAGAAGGACATAGAACAGGGTGATATGGAAAAGGCAATCGTGCATTCGCTCCGCTTAGTTAATTTCTCAATCATGTTGGTAATAGCAAAATTGGAACCCCTCTACCACGCAGGGAAAACAAAAACGCATGCTGCTAACAATGATAAAACTCAAGCATTGCTTGAAAACAAGGAAATGGCCAGACCCACATTCCAACGGCACCTACACAGCGGTATGAGTAAAAGCTCGGCGGCACAACTCACGTCTAAGTTTTTAAAGGAAGAACATAATTTACAAAGAAGCGCCGAAACCATTCGTCGTTGGTTTTAAGCCCCTCCTAAGTAAATAAAAGTTGGTGGAATTGATCGTGCCACCAACACATAACACTCCATAGTTGCTCCTAGTAACCCATAAGTACTTATAGCTAGGAGAAAGATCTGATGATTATTGAATCTGATAGCCCATACAAAACCCGCCACGAAATAGAGAAACTACTCAAAATTTCACGTACCACCATATATCGTTGGCTCAAAGAGGGTAAGTTCCCAGCCCCAATCCACTTGGGCGCCAATATGGTGAGATGGAAAACCTCAGACATTGAAATCTGGATGATGCAAAAGGAGGTGATCGCATGAACACAACACCTCAAAAGGCCATTGTCGCTAATATCAAAAATAACGAGCCACGCATCGATTCCCGTTTAATAGCTGGCGGGTTGAATGTTCAGCACCGCCATCTAATCGCACTAGTTGACAAGTATCTGAATGAGCTTAGTTCCTTTGGAATAATGCGTTTTGAAAACGCAAAAATAAGCCAGGCTAGAGGCAGGCCAACACGCCTTACGTTCCTTAATGAAAGTCAGTGCTATTTATTAGTGACACTAAGTAAAAATACAACACAGGCGGTAAGATTAAAGGTAGCGTTGGTCACGGCTTTTGAAGAAGCTAGGGAAGCATTAACCGCCGCCACTGACTACCTACCGAGCTACAAAGAAGCACACGATAACCTAGCCCAACTCGTTAGATTGTGTGGCAGTTCAGTACCTGAGGGCATACACCATGCCAACCTTGAGAAGATGATCAACAAGGCCCTGTGCATCCCCACAGGCTCACGCAGACAACTACCACCAGCGATAAGGTCAGCTATAGCAGTAGCAGAACGTATCGCCAGCGCTGCCTTTGAGGATGCTTTAAGGACAGGTCAAAATCACAAGGCGGCTTATCAGAAGGCTAAGTTTAATGTTACGCGATACGCCCACACCGTTGTGTCGACCTTACCATTACTAGAGCGTGCTGCATGAGCCTGTTTATTAGTACTTTAGCGGGACAGATGCAGATAACAAACATCTTGGAGGTGCATAGTGGGGCGATCCAAGCATAAACAAAAAGCCAGTTTTGCCGGAATACCTAGAGTAGTTATGGAATGCCCCGACTATGTCAACCTAAGTGGCAGTGCAATCAGGTTACTCAACGAGATGGCATGCCAGTTCAAAGGTGCGAACAATGGCGACTTATGCCCTGCGTGGACGCTGATGAAGGAACGGGGGTTTCGTTCAAAGTCCACATTAACAAGAGCGATACAAGAATTGGTGGCAGCAGAGATGATAATGCTCACTCGACAGGGTCAATTCATCCGAAATAAAGCCGGTTTGTACGCGTTAACATGGGCGCAGATTGATGACTGCTCAGGCAAACACTTGGACGAACTGCCAACACGCACACCACCAAGAAAATTTTCACTTGAGCGGCAGCAGTGCTGGCCAAGAAAATCAGACTCACCAGTACAGAAACCGTACTGTAAGGGTACGAAAACTGTACCAAAAGCGTTCTTAAGAGCAGTCAACTAGTACAAGAACCGTACCCTAATAGGCCCTTTTTACTATGCCCATGGGTACAGAAACTGTACATCTATATATAATAGCCATACCTATAGTGCCAGAACAGCTAACGCAACACACAGCACAGTTGAGCTATAAGGTGATTAATTGACGTTGGAAGAAGTGTGGCTTGGGATAGTGTGTTAACTAAAGCAGCAAGCATTCATAGCTCATCGCCTGCTTAAGCTATAGCTTTACCTTAGCTTCAATTTGGCTTAACACAGTACATTACATAGTTACCAATAAGGAATAATAGAAGTAATACGCGCGAGGCCTGGTGGTACTGGTAGGCTAGTCTATAGTGGCTTGCTAGATCATACGTACCAAAGGTCTGCTCTTATAAGATACATCGTGATGATAACTATCCATTTGGTGATAGTGGTTGCAAGTAAATTGCCTTAGAATAGGCTCTCAGGTTAATAGAAACTCCAATTGAATCAATCTTACTATGCTTAAGTTCCATAAAGGCAGTATGGGTATGCACGCTCACTTTCTACTGTGGTTATTTTTGTCCACACTGGTCAGTTCCGTTTTTTTGGTCGCACTTCGTGTTGTAGCTTTGCACTACTTCACTACTAGTCAATCTCTTCTTTTTAACACTGACTTTTGGCAGGTTTTATTGACTGGGTTGCGGTTTGATATAGCGATAGTTATGCGTCTGTTTTTACCTATTTATTTGCTTTCAATATTGGTTATTCCTCTTCCTCATACTATTGGCCGAGCTGTGCTGAGGCTTGGACACTGGTGGGGCACCATTATAGTTGTACTGTTGCTATCTTTGTCAGTGGCGAATGTGGCATATATTGCATTTTTTGATGAGCCTTTTAGTGCTTTTGCGATAGAGAGCGTAGTTTATTACGATGCCGAGGTTGTTTTTGCGTCGATTGTGGGTTCAGGTGGTTTATTGTTCTATACGGCGGCATTCATTTTGGCGCCCTTGAGTATTTGGGTAATGTTGATATTAAGCCGATGGCAACTAAACCTAAAGCTATTTTATTCCCTTCGTCTTTTACAATCACTGGTCATTGTAACCCTTAGCTTTTTGCTGATTATAGCTTTAGGTAGAGGTAGTTTTGGCAATTTCCCCTTAGGCGACAGGCACCTTATTGTTTCAGAATCACAAAAATTCAACAACATAGTCCCTAATGGCCTTTTGTCGGGCTTTTATGCAGTTTCAGATTATATGAATTCGAGAGATCTTTCCGTTGCTGACGACGAGGATGGACGTGCCATTTTTGAGGACTTTTATGGGCACTCAGCGTCTGATGGTGAGCTATGGCCGCAGTTATTCACCCTTACTCCTTCATCTAAAGTGCTGGAGGGCAAGCCACCCAATGTTGTGTTGAACGTTATGGAGAGTCTTGGTGCAGAGCTTTTAAGACCGGAGTTCAATCAAACCCATGATTGGGCGGCAGATTTCAGAGGGCATCTCGATGATGATTTATTCATGCCGCGCTTCTTGCCTGCTCATAATGGTAGTCAAAGTTCTCTTATTGAGCTTGTAGGCAACATTTATTATCCGACTGTCACACAATCTAAATATCAAAACATTCCATTAATGACTGCCGCAGCCAAAGTGTTTAAACGAGCAGGCTACAGAACTCTATTCGTGTATACGGGATTTGAGGGGGAGCGTAACCTTGCAAAGTACGTTAAGAAGCAAGGCTTTGATGAGTTTATTGGTGCTTCTAGACTGCAAGAAATTTATGCTCAGATGGGGACTAATGTATGGGGTGGTGAAGACCGCTACATGTTTGAATACATCACTGAACAATTGCGTGATAAGCCTGCAGACGGGCCTCCATTATTTATCATGACGCTGTCTATCAACAACCACCCACCGTATGTGGCTTTAGAGGATATGACAAGTGCCCATTTGAATCTAACACCATTGGTAAAAGAGAAGCTGGCTAACTTGCCGGAAATCTCGATGTCTACCTACGAATACGGGAACCGTTATTTAGGACGTTTTATTAGTCAAATAAAAACGAGCCAACGAATGGCTGACACCATAATAGCTGTTACAGGTGACCATGGAACGAGAGGATTAAAGGGCTATTCTGGTTCGGCACTACGCAACAACTCTGTGCCTTTCTATTTATATATTCCACCTGTGTATACACCTCGGCATGAGTTAGATCTATTACAACTGGCATCACACAAAGACATCTTTCCAACCCTATATCACTTATCCTTGTCTGGCGCGTCTTACCCAAATTTGGGAAGAAATTTATTTCAACCTGCAACAGCCGACGATGTTCATAACTTTGCTATGAATTATCGATATTTGGTAACTCAAGACGGCGCCGTACTTAAAGCTAACCCAAGGGTTATCTATCCATTTGTCAGCAACGATGACCTGCGCTTACGTGATGCAATACCCTCTAATCAAACAAATTTAGTTAACCGAGGAAAAGCCTATAGTGCCTTGATGGACTGGATGATGCGGAAGCAACTCGCAGGGCGATTAACGCCTTAGTGCAATTGACTTGTCTGCAATTTCTCACCTTGTTATCGACAAAGTCGTGGAGTGTTAAAAACGTGTGGCTATAAACTTACATGTAACTGCTTATCCATAAACAAACTCATCTAAATCCATATCCAACACTGAACATATCTCAGTGAGACTAGATAACAGCATATCCGATTGATTATGCCAGCGATAGACCTGCTGTGAATTGACGTTTAAGGCACGAGCTAGCTCGGTACTCAAGATGTGGTGCTGGGAGGTTATGTCTTTGAGTCTGCGGCCTAAATGGATGTATTCTTCTGACATATGAGACGACCTGATTGCTCTTTTGATAGGTCTATTTTACCACATGAGCAGTAACAACATTGAAGTTGTAAGTTATGGTTATCCTGTGTCTAAGTGAGAATTAGGGTGCGAAATTACCCACGACCAAACCGCCCCAAAGAACCTACCGTATATCAATATAAAAACTATTATAGCTATGGTCATGGACTGAGAACTAACGACGTCATCTCCATGAGAAAAATGTCTGCACAGGGAAATATGATGTGGGTATGACTGATTTTAGTATAGAGTAGTAATGAGTGATGATTAATTGAGGAATTACATTGAATCAAGATAGTGGCGGTATTGTTTACGTTCTCTCTAACCCATCAATGCCAGGGTTAGTAAAAATTGGAAAGACGTCAAGAGAGTCAGTACTTATGCGACTTGGTGAATTATATTCAACGGGCGTGCCAGTTCCTTTTGAGTGCGAGTTTGCCGGAAGAGTTAAGGATGAACATAAGGTTGAAAAAGCATTCCATCTGGCGTTTGGCCCATATAGAGTAAATCCAAAAAGAGAGTTTTTTCAAATAGAGCCTGAGCAAGCCATCACATTGTTGCAACTGATGATTACAGAAGATGTAACACCTACATTGCAGCGTGAGGCAGACTCAGTAGATCCTGATACAAAGAGTTCATCTAATAAACTAAAATCCAGAAGACCTGCTCTCGACTTTCTTGAGATGGGAATCCCAGTAGGATCCACCCTCAGTTTTAGTCAGTCCGATCTCACTTGTGTAGTCACGTCTAATCGAAGGGTTGCATATCAAGGTTCGGACTTTTCGTTAACTAAACTGACACAAACAATACTAGACCTAAATTACCAAGTTATACCAACTCCTCACTGGACATACGAAGGCAGAAAATTAAAAGATATATATGATGAAGTGTATGGGTCGCTGTAAAAACAATATAATTAGCGTTTGCCACTGTGTTACAAATGGACTTTATGGCCTCCTAGTTGGCCCCCTACAACAGATTTAATATAAAATAAGCCTATTATAGCTACTCTTAATGGGCTATTTCGACTCCCCCCATCTCCACCACATACGAGTTTCAATAAGAACTCTTGAGACTCATAATTAGCCTCGTTACCTTTCTAAACAGGGTTTCGGGGCTTTTTTATGCCTATACAAAAAAAGTGGGTAACAAGGGGTTTTTATGAGCTTCAGTACCTGTAATCATTAGCCTGCAGTGCTCCCCACAAAGTGTTTTTATAAGGCACAAGTGGGCAGTGACCAAGTGGGTAGTAAGTGGATCTTCCAGGCCACCCGCATACTCTTAATGGTCTACATTAAAGGACCTGAAGTATTTCAAAGCGAACGTACTCTATAGCAGGTTAAATGGCGCAACGATCAAATCTAAGGTAGATAAAGTAGATGCTCGGCGTTTCGCAGTTTTCTAGGGTGATGTTACAGCTGACGAACACGTCAGAAAAGGCTGATTTTCGCCGTAACGCCCAAGCTTCCCCATGTTGCGAACGCCAAACCAAACAATCGATTCTGGTTTTGTAATAAAAATCAGACCTTTTTCACAAAACAGATAGCAGCCCCAAATGCCGTCAAAAATCCAGCTAACGGCAGGATCATGACAGCGTATTTTTTTGGCATATAGTTCTCTTTAAACTCGATACCTTGCGCGGTAAATTCAAAATGCCACATTTCCCAATATTTACCACGCATGCCTTCGACCAACTCAATTCCATAAATAATCAGAGTTATTCCGACCAACATAATCATAAGCTTCCAAAACTGGCGTATATACAGGGCGAACCTAGGGGGTAACTTTTCGTAAATTAAGTTCAAAGCGATGTGTTCATTATCTCTGGCTGTAAGCGAGAGCGCTATAAACATCAACCAAATATTACTTAGCACCGTTAACAGATCACCCCAAACAGGAGGGTTTGCAAACACATACCGCATAAGAACAGTATAGAGCGTGAATCCAACCATCAAAGCCAAAAACAGTGAACACAACGCCTCTAAAGCGCGATGGATAAAACGGTCAAAGTTATTTAAAAATTGCCACATAGTTTTCACCTAACCCATTACCCGTGGAAGAAACATCGTCAATTCTGGAATGACGAGAAGGAAAAATAGAAGTAAGAATAGACCTATCAGGTAAGGAATTAATGCCACTGCCACCTCTTCTAGACGGACTTGCGCGATAGTTGCAGCAGTAAAAAAGGCGACCCCAACTGGGGGTGTTACAGACCCTATCAAGAAGCCAACAATGACTACGACCGCGGCCTGAACCTCAGGAAAGCCAGCTTGAGCCATAACGTCAACGAGAACGGGGCCAACGATAATAATATTGACTGCGGAATCCATCACCATTCCGAGCAGAAAAATAAAAAGAATAAGGGCCAGAATAAAGATAATGGGGGAATCTGCGAGACTTAATAACCAACTCTCAAGATCACCGATTGCTCCCAACGAGGTAAGCAACCAACTAAAGGGTCCCGACGCTGCTATGATAATGAAAACCATAGCCGAATTACGAAATGCCCGGCGGAAAGCTCCAGTACATTCTTTCCATTTAATAGTTCGGTATACAAATACACCTGTAACCAGTGCGACCATCGCTGTGATAGCACCAGCCTCAACGACCGATGCTATGCCCCCCATGACTGAACCAACCAAAACCACGGGGATCAGCAGGGCGAACGAGGACCGATACAATTCTTTTCCGGCTCGCCGTATCGAAAACTTATCATCACTTCGTTCAAAATTATATTTTATGGCGAAGTAATGGTTAATCGCCATAATCACCACGCCAATCAGCACGCCCGGAATAATCCCGGCCGCAAACAATTCTGCAACTGAGATCTCAGTCGCATTCGCAAGGATAATCATCATAATACTGGGTGGAATGATGCCTCCGATGGTGGAACTAACGGCCGTAACAGCTGCAGAAAAGGCGGGAGGGTATCCAGCCCTTTTCATACCAGGCAACACTAATGCGCCCACTGTGGCCGTATCAGCTACGACTGACCCATTCATACCCGCAAAAAACATACTCACAAGGACATTAACTTGCGCCAAACCTCCGCGCATCCGGCCGATCAAAGCTCTGCTCAAAGAAACAAGCCTATCGGTAATCGTCGCACTGGTCATTAACTCACCCGTCAACATGAAAAAAGCAATCGCAGTCAATGGAACTGAATCAATGGCGTTGAACATTTGACTGGGGATCAAAATGAGAGGTACTGCATCGGTGATCAAAATATAAAAGAAAGGTATTAATATTAAAGTGAAACCGATCGGCGCACCACAAAGGATTAAAAATAGTAATACGCCAAGTAGAATGAGACTTTCCATGGTTACTCACTTATAAATAATTTATCAAGAAAAAGACCATCTAGGGCTACCCAGTAGCCTAAATGGTCTTTTCACTATTTTGCTGGTGGCCGCTTTACAGCGCGCCGGCTTTTTCGAGCTGAGCGACAAAATCATGCATGTCTTGCTCTAGAAGTACTCTTCTGGCGACATCGGGTTCAAAAGTGCCCTTGGCATCTAACCAAGCACCGATTGCGCCTTCTCTCCATTTAGATAATTCCGCTTCAGATGGCATATACCACTCTTTTGCAGATGCTTTAATGATATTTTCTCCATTCTTAATCCAAGCGTTATCTAACTGGTTCACTTTTTCTCCATAAGCATCGGCCGCTTGGTGTAGCCAGTCTCTCTCTTCTGAAGACAGAGCGTTATACTGCTTTGCATCCATTGCAAGAATATTTCCAGACCACATTCCACCAATCTCAGTGAAGTATTTTGCAACTTCATGAAGTTTTGCTACTTCCTGCCAAGGACTGGCGACATACTGGCCCTCAACTACACCCGACTGTAGACCTGAGTATAATTGGCTCCAATCATAAGGCGTGGGAACAGCACCCCAGTTTTTAACGAGCATGAATTCAATTGGGCTCTTGGTCGTCCGCCACTTGAGACCTTTCATATCATCAGGAACGTGGATCGGTTTGGTTGCATTCCCAAGCTGCCTAAATCCACCACTTGAATATACCGCAAGGCAAACGTGGCCGGAATTCTCAAGCGCCAGATTACACTGCCGTTCTGCCAGCCATTCATTCGATATTCTTTTCGCATCTTCGAGAGATTTAAAAATAAAAGGCAAATCAAAAATTGCTAGTTCTGATCCAAAATTACCATAGTTTGCGGTAGAACTAGTCCACAGACTTATGAGACCCTGGTTGGCCTGTTCACCACACTTCTGTTCTGCGCATAAGCTTTTTTGATAGTGTGGTTCGACTTTCATCATTCCACCAGATGCTTTTTGAATTTCTGGTATCAGCGCCTGATCTATAGCATCCCCAATCGGCATCCCCAATCTGCCCGTCGTCCCCAGTTTTAGTACTGTTTCTGCTAACACAGATTCAACAGAAAACATCAACACAGCTGATATAGCCAGTGCCTTAATTGCTTTAGTTTTTTTCATGATATTTTGCCTTTATTTTTTCTTTATTTTTTTTATGATCCAGATTTCATTTAGATAAATTCAGAAAACTAACCTTCTAAATCAATATATACTTTGATGGTGCATAGGAAAAGCGACAGTTTTCTTTGAAGTAAAGGACAGTTGAAGGCGTGATTATCGAGTTGTAGGTATTAGACTTTGAACAAAATTTGATCAATACTTGCACTGAATAAAGGAGCTTGCGCGTGCAATCAAATACCTCAACATCTTTTAACTTACCTGAAAATTCGAAACTAGGGTTGCGTGATCAAATCTGTGAAATGGTAAGTTCCTCTATCACGTCTGGGGCACTATCTTCTGATAAGCGACTACCTTCTTGTAGAGAACTAGCCCAACAACTTGAAGTATCAAGAAATACAGTTTTTGCGGCTTATAATCGTCTAATAGACCTTGGTTTGCTCGTTTCTCGCAACAGATCTGGCTATTTTATCGCCTCTGAAACACAATCATTACTCATGCTCAATAGTAATAATGGACTTGGGGTAGAGCCAGAAAAAAATAGAGGCCCATCGCCAGTTCAGTTTGGACCATCGGGTCTTATACCTGTTCTCAATCCACTAAACTGGACCAGCTACCCCTTTCCCTTTATTTATAATCAAATTGACCCCACCCTGTTTCCAGTAGAGAGTTGGCGAGAATGCTCACGCTTGGCATTAAGTCGAACCCAAAAGCCTGCGTGGATGGATGATTCAGTAGAAAGTGACAGCCCACAATTAATTCAGCAACTACGCCAACGTCTTTTAACCTACCGTGGTATTTATGCGGAGCAAGATGAGATTTTGATTACCTTAGGTACTCAAAATGCCTTATTTATTATTGGTACGGTGTTTTCCAATAAGGATAAGATTATAGCGATTGAAGATCCAGGTTACCCAGGGGCTCAGAATGCCTTTAAATTAAGTGGTAATAGTTTTGTCGGCGTTGCTGTTGACCAAGAAGGGCTTGATGTTTCTTCTATTCCTGAGAATTGCCAACTGGTATTCACGACTCCAAGTCACCAGTTTCCAACCATGGTGACAATGTCTGAATCACGTCGCAAGCAATTACTTGAGGCCTCAGTGGCGCAAGATTTTTTAATTATCGAAGACGACTACGAAGCTGAAATGAATTATTTTGACTCACGCTCAAGATCTCTGAGATCGCTTGATCAAAATAACAGAGTGATCTATGTGGGTAGTTTATCCAAAACTGTGTCACCTGGCATAAGGCTAGGATTTATGGTGGCCCATCGGGATATTATTGAACGGGCCCGCACTATAAGAGGTGTGATGATGAGGCATCCGCCCACTATTATTCAAGAAACTGTCGCTTTGTTCTTTCGCCTTGGTTACTACGATGCACATTTAAGAAACCTTCAGCGGCGCTATAAAAAGCGTTGGCAGAGCATGAATCATTCTATTTCAACGCATTTATCAATGCTAGAACAAACCCAAAATAAAGGCGGCACTTCATTCTGGCTAAGAGGTCCTGAGGGATTTAATGCGAGAGATTTGGCTGATCGCTTGCGTGACAAAGGCGTGCTTATTGATATTGGTGAAACCTTTTATCTAAGCCATGACACGCGCAGTTTCAGACTTGGTTTTGCCTTTGTTACTATGCAAAAACTTGAGGAAGGAATTATTATTATTGCTGAGGAAGTCAAACAATTGCTGCAATAATAATCACTTCATCGATTCTATTTCCGTATGCCGATCAAATTACTCTGATGAATAAATTAAATAAAGGAGGTGGAACTCTGTCCCTTGAAAACCTTAAACCTGTCTCTAGACGGTTAAGATATTTTTTGCGTTAATTAGCGAATAAGCTTAGTAACAACTTTATTAACTAGATTTAGATTTAAAGTTAACTTAAGTCTAATGTAACTACCCAAAATTAAGATGTGATAACAACATGAGCTTTTGCCAACCCTTCAAAATTGATATCCCTGACGCAACCTTAAATTCTGTGAGGGAGCGTGTAGCGGCGTATCCTTGGCATGAAATGCCTAACGATGGGGGCTGGAAATATGGTTCAAACTTAGATTATATGAAAGAACTTACTCAATATTGGGTTAATGAGTATGACTGGCGTAAGCATGAAACTGCCATTAATGTTTTTTCTCAATTTAGGGCTCAAGTAGATGGTATTGATATTCATTTTATTCATGAAATTGGCAGCGGCCCATCCCCAACACCATTAATCATTAGTCATGGCTGGCCTGGCACAGTGGTTGAGTTTATGAAGATTATTGAACCTCTGGCGCACCCAGAACGTTTTGGTGGCAAAGTTGAAGATGCTTTTACTGTCATTGCGCCATCATTACCTGGGTTCGGTTTTTCAGGAGCCCCTCCACGCCCATATGGTCCCCGCAAGATTGCAGGAATATTAAATACGCTAATGACTGAAGTATTGGGTTATGACAACTACATCGCTCAAGGAGGCGATTGGGGTGGCACAATTTCAGCATGGCTGGGTTTTGATCACTCTAAATATTGTCGTGCCATTCACATTAATATATTAACCCTGCGGCACGCTGACGGCCCTCAAACTGACGAAGAAAAACTATGGGAACAGCAGTTTGATATAGACCAAGAGATGGAGAATGGTTACCGAACACAACAAGCGACTAAGCCACAAACCCTCAGTTATGGGATGATGGACAGTCCAGTAGGTATTGCTGCTTGGATTATTGAGAAGTTTCACTCATGGTCAGACACTGATGGGGGAAATATAGAGAGTGCACATAGCAAAGACGACTTACTGACCAACATCATGATCTACATTGTCACTCGCACTTTTAATACTGCGTCTTGGATTTATTATGGTCGCCGTGAAGAAGGGGGGCGTATTTTATCTAATAATGGGGACTCAATTACAGTACCAACAGGATGTGCTTTATTTCCAAAAGAAATGTCAGCATGGCCACCCCAAAGTTATGTTAAACGCATGTGCAACGTTCAGCACTGGACTGAAATGCCTCGAGGAGGTCATTTTGGCGCGCTCGAAGAACCCGAATTATTGGTAGAAGATATTCGCACTTTTGCCAGAAAATTACGCTCTCAGTAACTTAAATTTTATGACAAAGGAATCATTTGATGTCTACCTTACTTACTCATAATGAATATAGCGTCATTGCTAAAAATCTAACCTTCTGTGTTCATCCATTTGTAAATGGCAAGTTTTCTAAGCCTTTGTCAGGTAATACAATGGAGACGATCAACCCAGCTACTGGTGATGTGTTAGCCACTGTTGCAGCATGTGGTGCAGAAGATGTAGATGCTGCTGTTATTGTCGCTCAACAAGCATTTGATAGCGGAAAGTGGTCACGCTTACATCCTAACGAGCGTAAAGAAATTATTATTGAGCTAGCGAATTTGATTGAAAAAAATCAGCATGAGTTGGCTGTTTTAGAAAGCCTCGAAAGTGGTAAGCCAATTAGTGAATGCCAGATGACAGACCTACCCGAGACGGTGAGCACTCTCAAATGGCACGCTGAAGCCGCTGATAAAATTTATGATCAAATCTCACCCGCTAATGAAAGTGGTATTGGACTTATTGTGCGCGAACCTATAGGTGTTGTTGGTGCGGTTTTGCCCTGGAACTTTCCTTTAATGATGCTGGCTTGGAAAATTGGCCCTGCACTGGCAACAGGTAATAGTGTGATCGTTAAACCTGCTGAACAAACCTCATTAACCACTTTGCGCGTGGCTGAACTTGCCTTGGAAGCTGGGGTTCCTGCAGGGGTGCTTAATGTGCTGCCTGGCTTAGGGCCTGATGTAGGCGAACCGATGGGGCGACATCATGGAATTGGTGCCATTTCGTTTACTGGCTCCACGGAAGTGGGTCGCTTGTTTGTAGAGTTTTCTGCAAAAAGTAATTTGAAAAAAATTATTCTTGAATGTGGTGGGAAAAACCCAGCAGTGGTGCTTTCTGATGCAAAAAATCTTGATAACATAGCCAAACATGTGGCCTTTTCAGCATTATGGAATATGGGTCAAAATTGCACTGCTAATGCACGTTTAATTGTACACAAAGATTTGAAAAAAACGCTTGTCCAAAAGGTTTTAAAAGAATTTGATAACTGGAAGACAGGCGATCCACTCGATCCTAGCAATCAACTCAGTGCTATTATTTCACCAGAACAATACACCAAGATTTTAAACTACATTGAAATTGCAGCCAAAGAGGGTGCTGATTTAATTTATGGGGGTAAAGCCATTCAAAGCGGCAACGGCATGTTTATAGAACCCACTATATTTGATAATGTGACCCCCGATATGACAATTGCTACGGACGAAATATTTGGTCCAGTGCTAGGTATTATGTCGGTGGATTCTGATGCCGCAGCAATCGCATTAGCTAACGATACCAGTTACGGGCTGCAGGCCTCATTGTTCACCTCCAATGTGACCAACGCTCATCGTTTTGCACGTGCACTTCAGGCTGGCACTGTGTCGGTTAATTGTTATGGGGAAGGGGATATAACCACGCCATTTGGTGGCTACAAGTTATCTGGCTTTGGTGGCCGAGATAACGGCTTTTCAGCACATGATCAATACACAGAAACCAAAACTATTTGGATTGATCTTAGTGAAGACAGTGTGTAGCTGGATTCGCCGAAGTAAGTTGTGGCGAAAAGATTCAATTTGGTTAATAGAAGTCCAAATTCGAGAAGTCCTAAAAAAACACTTCGTATCCACCCTAGCTGTTTAATTCAACTAACAAGCCCGATACCGTTCGGGCTTTTTTATTTTTACAATGCAGCAGCGCAGAGGTATGCAGAGACTCCCCCTAAATTGTAGAATGAGTGCTGATTTAGACATTCGAAACGAGTCAGTATTCAATCCTGCACTCTGGTGTATCCAGTAACAGTGCTTCCCTTTTTCCCGTAAAACCACGTCTGCACCTGCGTTTGAATCGGGCATCTCGGTTGCGCTTATTCTTTCCATCCATCTCAAACAATTCCCAAAGTAAGAAACCCATTTTAAGTAGGCCAAATTAAATCTAAAATAGAGCACAAATAGAGAATTCTATACCTATAGTTAGTGTGAAATTGATCTAAGTAGATCTAAAGTCGAGAAAAGTAGGCGGCCTATTCCTTAACTAAAGTAGTTAAAAGTAGTTTCTCAGCAGAGGTTTCAAAACCTATTTAGCCGTAAAGCCTCCATCCAAAAATAGTGTTTGGCCCGTCACATAGTCACTAGCTATGGAACAAAAAAATAATATTGGGCCATACAGGTCGTGCTCTTCACCATTGCGGCCAATACAGGTTTGTTGAGCGTTTTGATTAGATCTTACTGGGTCAGCAAAGACAGATTCAGTGAGCTGTGTAGGAAAAAAACCCGGCGCCAAAGCATTGACATTGATCCCCTGAGAAGACCACGCTTCTGCCATAGCTCTGGTCATCTGCTCTACGCCACCTTTTGAGGCCCCGTAGGCGAGGCCATTTGGAAAAGCTCTACGAGATTGCAGCGAAGCAAAGTTGATAACACGCCCCCAGCCCTTTTGCTGCATTGCTGGAACTAGGCCTTGAGCCAAAAAAAATGGCGCCATTAAATTGATATTCATAGTAATGTCCCATCCAGCTTCTGTAACATCACCAGCTGCTTCTCTGGTATTAATACCAGCAGCATTGACCAATATGTCTGGCGAGCCAAAATGGCGGCAAATTTGAGTAATGGTGTCTGGCATCAAGGATCTATCAGATAAATCAGCAGCAACAAAAGCCGTGACACCCTCAGTTGCATCAGACCACGCTTTTAACTCTTGCTCTCTTCTAGCCACACCGACTACCTTTGCTCCATTACTTGCTAAAAAAGTAGCAATAGAACGGCCAATACCCCCACTTGCACCCGTTACACACACCACTTTTCCAGTAATATCAAACATAGTAGGTTTCACAATAGCTCCTATAATTAACCCATTGGCATTAAACAATTTACCCTAAAAAACATACACCTAAAATGATATAAGCAAACTTTGCCAAATTAACTCCCGTTAATCCAGCAAAGCAATGCCAATCCTTGAATCCTCTTTTATGCTTCTACTGATTGCATAAACCGGTGCCTAATCACTACAGGATCTAAAGTAATCACTGGCACAGGTATATTGCCAGAAATACACTTACACACAATAATGGTCATTTGTTTGCTAGCAATAGCCTTTTCAACCACATTTACTGCTTCATCAGCCTGGCATTCGATCACGTGGTCACACCCACATGCAGTAGCGACTGCCGCTAACGAGGTTTTTTTGCCAGCATAGGTTGGTTGATCTCCTGTTGAGCCATAGCTTCCATTATCTATGATAAGTAGAATAAAGTTATCTCGCACATTATTAGCAATCGTGGGTAGCGTACCTAAGTTCGTTAAAACAGAGCCATCGCCATCAATAGCTATCACAGTTTTATCTTGCGCCAAAGCTAATCCTAGCCCAATAGATGAAGACAGCCCCATGGTTCCTAACATATAAAAATTGCTAGGTTGGTCTCCAAACATATGCATTTCCTGGCTTGGTAGACCAATATTACAAACCACAAGCTCACCGGAAAGCACTGGCACCAAATTTTTAATAATCTCCGAACGTATCATATTATTCTCCCTTCCAAAACGAAGCGTCAGTCAAAATCGCAACTGGCTTGTTGCACATAAAGGTATATTTGAGTATCTCATCCAGTTCATGAACATCATCAGGATTATGAAAATGGTAGGTTGGAATACCCAGTTGCGCCAATAAAGCTTTAGTGTGTACAGCCATTTCCACCTGACATGCCACAGGCTCACCTAACTCACCACGAAAGCTAATGAGCATTGGCAATGGCAAGCGGTAAAACTGAGTGAGTGTCACCAGTGTATTGATGGTTACGCCAATCGCTGTATTTTGCATAATAATGGCAGAGCGTTTTCCACCCATAAACGCACCTGCACATATGCCCATCCCTTCATCTTCTTTGTTGGCTGGGACATGTATCATGCTGTCACGGGTTTCTAACTCAGCTATCACACCACTTAGCTGTTTACACGGCACCGTAGTGATCAGTTCTATTTTGTGCTTCTCAAATGCATCAATAATGATCTTATCCAACAACATATTCATCTCCAAAGTTATTTTCAAAAACGATAGTCAGGTATAGTAAAGCTTAATTCAATCTATATTTATTTGACTATAGGTAAAATAAATATTTACATGTAAAATTAGATCCAAAGAACCTTTATACACTTCTTGCTCAAGAAAATATTTTTTACCAAAAATTATAACCCCCCCTTTAAACACTAGGTGCCATCATGTCCATCAAACAATTAAGGTCACTTTTAGCCTTTCGAGACAGTGGTAGTTTCTCTGCTGCTGCAGATCAGCTGTTTATCACAAAAGCAGCGGTAGGCCAGCAGATGAAGTTATTGGAGGCATCATTACAAACGCCTTTATTTGACAGAAACGGCTATAGACCTAGCCTTAACGCAGCCGGCATGTCCTTTGCCAAAGAAGCACAAAAAGTGTTGGAGCAATATGATGAATTATTCAACAGACTTGATGGGGATGAGCATTTTTCTGGCACTATTAGTTTAGGCGCAGTTCCATCAGCAATATTGGCACTGGTGCCTTTATCCGTGAAAAGCATGATGAAGGATGTCACCAATACCAAAGTGCGAATTGTTCCAGGCATGTCTGCAGATTTACATGACCACGTTTTAAATGGATACATCGATCTAGTAATATTAAGCCAGCCACAAAGAATAGAGCAAAGTCTCCACTGGGAGGCTCTTGTTGAAGAACCCCTTGTCTTATTGACCTCAAACAACTTCCCAGATAAAGACCCCATCAAGATTTTACAAAGCCAACCTTATATCAGGTTAGCGCAGAGAACTTCAGTGGGCTTATTAGCCGATCATTGGCTAACAAAGAACAAAATAGTGGTAAAAGAGACGATGGTCATGGACTCTATGGAAACATTAGGCTGTATGGTGGCACATGGCCTTGGGGTTTCAGTCGCTCCAGATCTGTGCAAACCTGACCCCATTTTTTCTAATTTAAGAAAAATTCCGCTTCCAAATTGCAAAGACACACGTGTTTTAGGAGTGTTGATGAGAAAAGATAACCCCAAACATAAGGTGATCATGAAGCTAAAGCAGCACATTATTGACACTATTAAAACTGTCACTTAAGTGCTGGGTAAAATGAAGCCCAGACTTGCAAGCTCCATACATCATTTTAGTAGTCAAAATGACTTAATATACTAGATTCCAAAAGTGTAACTTTATAACCCACAAGGTGACCCGTGAAAGACTTTGACCCTAAGTATGAAAACCTGCCAGATTACATCCTTAAATGTACAGCGCAGATTTGGGAAGGCCGTGATATCGCAGCCCTAGACTGGCATTACAGTGAAAATTTAATAGTAAGAACCCCTGCTGGTATTAGCCAAGGCAATGGTGTGGGCAAAGCAAATACCATGGCAACACTTGCAGAGTTTCCCGATCGGAAATTATTGGGTGAAGATGTAATTTGGTGTGGCGATGATGATGTGGGGTTTTTATCCTCCCATCGAATTGTGTCCACAGCTACCCATCGCGGTGGGGCTTTTGGCCCATCCACAGGTATAAAGGTCACTTTTCGCACTATAGCGGACACTTTTTGTCATAGCAATCGAGTATGGGACGAATGGCTGATCCGTGATAATGGCGCTATAGCCACGCAATTGGGCCAAACTACCCAATATGCAGCCCAAGCTCTCATAGACTCTGGAGATATGGCCTTCCCCTTTACCCCAGATTCTGATGTATTGGGGCCATATACTGGTATCGGCAATGACAATGAATGGGGTCAAAAACATGCACAGATACTACAAAAAATTATGCTTTTTGAGTTTGGAGTTATTGAATCCACATACGATAGAGCATGTCATTTGGCCTACCCTTGTGGTGTAGAGGCTCACGGCATTGATGCAGCCAAAGAATTTTTTATCGGTTTGCGTAGTGCGTTCCCATACGCCAATTTTAACATTGAGCATCAGATTGGCCACCATGATTCTATGCTTGGCCCACGCAGCGCCATTCGCTGGTCTTTAACAGGAAAGCATGAAGGTTACGGGCGTTATGGAAAGCCCACGGGAGCCAATGTTCATGTTATGGGAGTCAGTCATGTGGAGTTTGGTCCATGGGGCCTGCGCAGGGAAACCACCCTAATAGATGACATTGCAGTTTGGAAGCAAATTTTGTTACAAGCCTTGGTAAAGGAATAAATCAACATGGTGTTTTACCCTTGCACTGTGCACCTATTAAAGAGCTCATCATGACAAAATTAGAAAGCTTGCATAGCCCATAATACGTGTCTAAAATCTTAACTATGAAAGATTTTCAATTTAATGATCTAACACTTCCAATTATCCAGGCCCCTATGGCCGGGGGAGTCAACACACCTGAGCTAGCCAGCGCAGTGGCTAACTTTGGAGGTATCGGGAGCTTTGGTTTTGCATACAGTGCACCTGAAACTATAGAAGAATCTTTAGCAAGGACAAAAAAACTAACCACTGGGCATCTCAATGCTAATTTCTTTGTATTCAAAGATATTAAGCTACCAAAAAACGCCCTTCAAAAGGCCTGCGTAGATGCATTAACTTCGCTACCATTTAGTGAAGATGTAGCGTTTATACTGCCTGGTGCGCCTTTTTTTCCATCACTGAATGATCAATTGGGCCCAATTTGGGAAAGCCGCCCAGCTATAGTCACTTTTCATCTAGGAATACCAGACCTTGCCATTATAGACAAAGCCAAATCTTTAGGGATTAAGGTAGGAATTACAGCTACCAGTGTTTCTGAAGCCATAGACATTGCCAACGCTGGGGCTGATTTTATTGTAGCTCAAGGCATCGAAGCTGGGGGTCATAGGGGTATCTTCGATCTAGATAAAAACGATCAACAGCTGATGCTGGATGACCTTCTCTTGCGGCTCAACAAAATAACATCTTTACCCTTAGTAGCCGCAGGTGGCCTAATGAGAGGCGCAGATATTAAGCGAGTCATGAGTTTAGGCGCCAGTGCAGCCCAATTGGGAACTGCTTTTTTATGCTGCCCAGAGGCTGGAACTAGCGCTATTCATAAAAAATACTTACTTAATAGTGACGATAGAGATACAAAGATCACTACCGCTTTTTCTGGAAGACCCGCGCGAGGCATCGATAACACTTTCATACAATGCATGAAAAGCAGCCCAACATTGCCATTTCCTGCCCAAAACTCTTTGACCTCTAAGTTGAGGAAAACTGCAGAAATCAAATCCAATGGCGAATTTTTAAGCCATTGGGCAGGACAAAACTTCAAACAAATACGCCCTCTTCCTTGCTTGCAAATTTTACAGGCATTAAAAGCTGAGTACGAGAGTGATTAGCTACACTCCTGCATCTAATGTGATAGCGTACAGGGTTGTGTCAGGCCTAAAATAGGCCGCTTAACGATCCATTGAAGCCATCAAAATTGAATCAAAACCCATCCAAAAGCATCTTCGCTTAACCGTTATCCTGTTGCACATGGGACGCAGTTAAACGGTCTGTGGTATGCAAGGCACCACTAAAGTCATGGTCTAATGCATAACTGCCTGGAAAGGCAATACACCGAATGCCAGCAGACAGTGCCGCACTCATACTAGCTGCTGTATCTTCGATAGCGATACACTCATGTGCATCTAAGTTCAGACTGGATAGGGCCTTGTGATAGATGTCAGGACTAGGCTTAGAGTTAGACACCATTAGGTCATTACCAATAAAATTAAAATCGCTCGACTTCACCTGATCACCAAGGGTCAGAAAAACAGCCGAAACGTTTGCTTTTGAAGTGCTGGTTACAAACGCCAACAAAATACTATTATCTAACGCATAATTAATGACACTAGATACACCAGGTCGAAGATCTAGCCTTTCCTTAGTCATCAAAGTGTCAAAGATTTCAGTTTTACGCTCATGGAGTTGCTGGGCATTGACCTCTGCACCTAGCTTGGCGGCGTAGTCCTGAATTCTGTTGTGCCCACCAGATTTGTTTAAAAGATCTCGATAGTCCTCAACACTCCAGCTCCAGTCAAGACCAGCTTCACTAAACGCTTGGTTAAATGCGCGGCGCTGAAATTCAGATGTTTCTACTAAGGTACCGATAGAACCGAAAAAAATAGCTTTAGTCATCTTTATATATGCCTTCTTTAAATCGTTAACCTGATATATGGTTAAATTAGTAATAGTTTCTAGTCAGTTTTTTACTGATATTTTAAAACCGATAGGTCAGACCTAAAACACTGGATACGGAGCGACTGCGAGCCACAATTGGGCTATCGACCACATTACTAGGCAAAAAATTAGCACTCATGTTGGCAAATAAGGAGGTTTGCTTGGTGAGTGAATAAAAAGTATTAACCGACAAGTAGGGTAAAATAGAGCTGCCTGGAGCATATTGAACTCTTAATGACGTCGCTTCAGTAGCCTTCACCCCATACAGATAGTTAGCTCGTTTAGCACCCAGCCATTTTGCACCTGCTTGCAATACTAGCGGCTGCCCAAAAATAGGAATAAATTGGCTTATAGATAGGTCTGCAGAGTTGCCATTGAACTTATTCGTAAGCTCAGTAGACAGCTTAACCTTTGCTGTAAGGCCACGAGACAGCTGGTATGACGCATCTACCGAACCGTCAAAATACATCGCCCGTGTCATGCCTGTCAAAGCAGATGAATCGGTGCTTTTGTAAGGCCTAAATTTGGGCGCTACTGAGACACCTATTTGAGCTTCTTTGCCTTCCATTAGTTGGTATGCGAAACCTCTTTCAACGCTGATACTTATAGCCCCTGATTCATAGCTAATAGATGGCATAATGTCCGACTTAGACTCAACATTGTTATAGATAGAGTCTCCAGCAACATAAACCATGCCAACAGAAACTTTTGAAGTTTCTTCAGCATGAGCATTGGATGCTATTAGAAATGCGGCGGCTATAGCTGTACAAATAGTGAGCTTAGTTTTCATGATTTTAAATCCGTTCATTAGGTATTAAGTATTACTTTTTAGCATCCAAAAAATTAAAAACATTCTACTTTTTGCGCCATCATTATTGATTATTCTAACAACCTACATTGACCGATCCCATCAAGGGCCTGTAAAAAAATGTCATTTTTTGTCAATTTAATGAAATGCTAATGTAGCACCGTGATCAAGGCCCTTTTTCATCATTAGTAAGATACATCAAAGGCCAAATCTTTAGACAATTCATTTTGATAGTTTTTTGGTTAACCAAAAACCTTACAAGAATAAAGTAAATGTCTAAATCAAAGTGACTATCTTCATCCATGACAGTTCCCACCTCATCAGTTAACACAGCTGGAGCATTATGCTTATCTATAAGTTGATACCCTAAATCATAAATGTCTTCAAAAATGGCAAGCTTTGTCATATATCGCCAACGGTCAACCACATGAAAAACCACTTGTTCAGGGTTTTGAGGGCTACGCTCTTCTAGCAAAATAGGACCTGCATAAGGCCATAATTTTATTTGATAATTTTTTAAGGCTGACCTCATGCGGTCATTGTATATGTCAGCAGATTCAGCCCCATGGCAAGCACCAAAACACTTTTTTAACTGAGAACGAAAGCAAGCTTGGTGATTTTTTTGACTCGCTTCAAGTCCCATGAGTTTGTGGCACAAAAAGTATTGATCAGCCAAAGTTTCCAATTTCTTAGATGCCTGGCGTGATGAACGAAAAAGGCCAAACTGTTGTTCAGGGTCAGTTTCCAGAGTCTCCACGGTTTCGATACTAAGCCTCAGATAGCCTGCATTATCTTTAGCACTGCAAAGCTGAAATAATTTTTTGACCTTACGAAGTCTGCGATTATAAAGTGGTGCCAGCTCTTTAATTTGATTACTTTCACGTATTTGAGCACCAAAGTCACTGGGTGTTGTTTCAAAATCCACATGTGCTATTTTGGTACTCATTTGCAGATCTTTGGGATTTTTATAATCTGAGCTAAAGTGGCTCATTACTCGATGACGTATGTTAATGCTTTTTCCTACGTAAAGTAGTGCTCCTTTTGCGTCATAAAAATAATATACCCCGGCACTGGTTGGCAGTTTTTCTACTTCCATAGGGTCCAGTAAGGTAGGCAACGAAGGCCTTTTAAGTAGGATTTTGCAGGTCGCTAAGATCTCCTCATCTGAAAATAAAGCCGTAGACTTTTGGAAAAACTGATACACCATTTCTGCATCATCAAGTGCCCTGTGGCGGTTGTCGATAGACAGATCAAACCGTTCAATAATCTGAGACAATCCATGGCGCTTAAACTGAGGGTACAAAGCACGGCTAAATTTCACCGAACACAGTGGTTTGGCGTTATAGCTAATTCCCACTCGATCAAATTCATTTTTTAAAAAGCTATAATCAAACCGTGCATTATGAGCCACTAACGTGCGCCCCTTAAGTTTGCTCAATAGCTCATGGGCAATGTCACCAAATTCTGGTGCTCCATCGATCATGCCAGGGCTGATGCCTGTGAGTGTTTGAATAAAAGTGGGGATCTGCACTTTGGGGTCGATAAAGGTTTGCCACCTCTCCACAAGCTCGCCTTTTTCAATCACTAGTAAACCGATCTCAATAATACGGTGGTAAATGGCTTTGCCTCCCGTCGTCTCACAATCAAGCAGCACCATGCTGTCAGGAAACCCCGGGGAAAGGAGGGTGGGAGTGGATTGGTCTAAAAAACTTAACTGCATCGCTTACTCTCTTAAGGCATCTATCTTCAAAACTGCTAAAACTCCTACCTTATGGATCTAATTTCAATATTGCTCCAGGAATAGGTGCAATAAAAAAATCAGAAGTTAAGCTTCTATTTTTTAAGGCTTGAGCAAGCAACTTTGGTGGCTCCTTAATCGCCTCATCAGTTAACACAAAGGTGCCCCAGTGCATGCCAAAAGATCGCGATGCTTGCAAGTCTATAGCCACTTGCACCGCCTGTGCAGGATCAACGTGTTGGTTTTCCATAAACCATCTAGGCTTATAGGCTCCAATAGGAATAAAGGCCACATCTGGCGCCCCCAAACGCTCTTGGGTAACTACAAAGTCTTTGGAGTATCCTGTATCTCCAGCATGGTAAATCGATAGGCTTGGGCTATTTAAAAACCAACCACCCCACAAGCTACTATTTCGTCCAGTGAGGCCCCGCCCTGACCAGTGTTGCACCGGTGTAAAGGTCAGCTTCGTTTGGTTTACTTGTATGTTTTCCCACCACCTAAATTGAGACACATTGACTAAGCCTTCTGACTCTAATAACCCTTTATCTCCTTGTGGCACCAAGATCATCAAATCTGGATTATTTAATTGCAGCGCTTTAAGGCTTGGCAAGTCTAGGTGGTCATAATGATTATGGCTAATAACAACAACGTCGATGCTAGGTAATTGTTCCAGAGGAATTGAAGGTGGAATGAGTCGCTGGGGGCCCACCCAACCCACAGGAGAGGCCCGTTCTGAAAAAATTGGGTCCGTAAGTACCGTCACATCCCCCGTATTTATTAGGTAGGTAGCATGACCAATCCACACGGCATAATGAGAAGATTGAGCATTAAGGCTGCGCCATTCACTAGAGACCACTATCGCTTCATGTTTTGGAGATGCGTCTTTAGACATGCGCCATTCAAGGACAGCACCCAACGTTTTGGGGACAACACTTGGATCAGAATTACTAAAGGTTTCATCTACAGAGCATCCTTGTAAAGTGAATAAAAACAGCAACACGGCAGAAAGTGTTACTTTTGGGTATTTTTTGTATGACACATTTGGAAAATTCAATTAACGTTCCCACTACTTTATAATGTTTAAAATAAGGCTTACGCTCAAGCCTGTTAGCAGATCTAGCAACACAGGTGAAATGAAGCGAATTTCTATCTAAAAAATCAATTAAAGGTCAGTATTAATGTCCCATAGAATAGGTCTCTTTCTATTTAGAAATGATTTGCGTATCCATGACAATTTAGCTTTGGCTACTGCCACTGCTGAGGTTGACCAGCTTATTTGCATCTATTGCATTGACCCTGCACCACCAGGGTCAAGCTTACGGGGGCCTAGCCCTTTATCGCCTCACAGAAAGCATTTTTTGCAGCAATCTCTTAGCGATTTACACAACAGTCTTAAACAGTTTGGTCAACAGCTCATCGTCACTAATGACTCACCACTAAATGCGATTCCACAACTGATCACTTTGCACAATGTTGACCAGGTTTACAGTAGCCAAAATGCAGGATATTATGAAAATAAAACTTGGCAAACTCTTGTTAAGCGTTACCCATTTATTACCTTTAAGTGCATCACTACGCATACCTTGTTTGAACAATGTGACTTGCCCTTTCAAGTCATCGACCTGCCTAAAAGTTTCTCTAAGTTCCGTAAATTAGTTGAGCCTCTAAGTGTCAAACCACCACAACCCAAAATAACCGTTATGCCGCCTAGCCCAAATATCTCCATGGCTTGGCCAAGCTTGAACTCTAGTCAGATGGACAAACCATTATTTAAAGGTGGTGAGACACATGCCCTTCACCATCTAACACAATACTTTAACTCTACATTACCCAGCACCTATAAAGACACTCGCAATGGCCTTGATGGAATGGACTATTCAACAAAACTTTCCCCTTGGCTAGCTAATGGCAACTTATCAGTAAGGCAAATAACACACACTTTGCGCACTTATGAGAGCACTATGGGAGCCAATGATTCAACTTACTGGATTTACTTTGAGCTACTATGGAGGGAATATTATCAGCTTTATAGCCACAGGCATGGAAAAGAACTCTTTAGCTTAAGTGGTATTAAACCTGCCAAACCCACAACCAGCTTTTACCCCGAGCGGTTCCAAAAGTGGTGTAATGGCAACACTCCTTACCCTATCGTTAATGCTTGCATGAACCAGCTTAATAGCAGCGGTTACATGAGCAATCGTGGACGCCAGCTAGTGGCCAGTTGCTTTGTACATGAATTGGGTTTGGACTGGCGCTATGGCGCAGCTTACATGGAGCAACAATTAATAGATTATGACGTCGCTTCAAACTGGGGCAACTGGCAATACCTTGCGGGAGTAGGAGCTGACCCACGGGGCCACCGGCGCTTCGATTTAACCAAACAAACGCTAGCCTATGATCCCCAAGGAACCTTCGTAAACCATTGGAGTGGGCACCATTGCGACACTCACCTTGATTCAGTAGGCCCTGACGACTGGCCCATTAGCCGTTAGGCTTGGGCTGTCTAATTTCTAGCTCTTTGAGTTTTGCTTTCTATCAGCACGATCTTGTTGCCGCTTAGGCTCACCGTAGCGAAATTCTAAAAAGGTCAGTACTAGGCCTACTAGCATTATTGCAAATACAAACATCGCAATGGGAAGCAAGTTGTCAGAAATCATGAGTTCTCCTTCCGGGCCAATAGGCTCGACAATTTAAAGTAGATACCAAATGCAAGGATAGACGGTACCCAAATGGCAGTAAACAAGCCTTCCATTTGCTTACCCTCAAACCAGAGCAACCCAGAGACAGCAAAAGACACCGCAACCGCCAGCAAGATGAATAAATCTGATAGTTTGAACATACTAATTTCCTTACCTAATAGTTAACGTTTGTCCGGATAAGGGTCCGGATTTCCCTTTAAACTCGGTGAAACCCAACTGATGCGAGTAATAAGCCCGCTATCGTTACTGCCGCTGGTATGCGAATCCCAACAATCCCAAACACATCGATCATAGAGGGTACTAAGCCAGTAAAACCAAGCGGCACCCATATAAAAAAAGGTGTAGCAATAATCACACCAAACCAACCAGCAATTCTAAGTAAGCTCAATGGATCACTAGAATCATTAGACAAAGGTGTGTTCTTTTCATCTTTAAAAAACTCAGGTTTATTTTTCATTTTACTCTAAAGCTATAGGTGTGAATTTGTCATATCGCTTTGCGCCAGCCCATTTTTAGATTACTAAATGTTGGGGTAAATCGAAACGACTCAAAGATTAGTTCTTTCTCCATTAGATCAAAACATTCATCGTAACGGTAGGTCGAATTCAGTAAATATTCTGTAAAGTCACACTGTACAGAGATTGAATGTTATTTATACGTAGCAGGTAATAGACAGCACCCATAACTTGGGGTAAAGATTCAGACCTATAATTAGACCAAAGGACTACAAGTAAAGCAGGGGCAAGGGTAGATCTAGTGAACCGATAGCGCTAAAATTAGAAAGGTATAAAGGAGTATTTATGAATATAATAAAAGCAGCAATGCGCATAGGGTCACTAGGCGTTTGTACTTCAATTATTGTATTGGCATTATCAGGCCAAGCACACGCAATAAGCGATATTGATTTAGGTATGCAGGCAAAAAATGATAACGACTACCTAGTCGCTGTAAGCCACTTTCAAAAAGCGGCTCAAGCAGGTAGTCACGAAGCCCAATACCAACTTGGCTTGTTGTATGCGCAAGGTTCTGGCATTGCAAAAGATCTGACTGAAGCGACAAATCTAATTCAAAAGGCAGCAGACCAGGGCCACCTTTTGGCAACAGCCTGGCTTAGCCAAAAAGTCGTTTCTACCCTCACAACTGAAGAAGATCCCGAAGAAGATCCTGAAGACGACTGCTAGGCCACACAATGGCTTATCACCCAACAGATGACTACTGACCGTCTAGGAAGATACATCAAATATAAAAAAAGGGCCTAAAGGCCCTTTTTTGTGGCTGCTGCTTATCCTGTTATGGTTTAGCAGTATTAAAACCTAGGATTTCCCAAGTTTGCATTCCACCACGGAACCATTTGATTTTTTCTGCTGGATAGCCAAAGTTTAATAGGGTAGCCATAGACGCTGGCGATTGACCACACCACATACCGTTACAGAACAAGGCTAAGGTTTTAGCATCAGAATAGTCAAACACTGCATCTACGTTGCCAGCAACAATAGCCTCATCAACAGTAAATTCATCTGCATCACCTACTAATTTAACACCAAACTGATCGATCATTACTTGCATAATGCCTTCAGTAGTTGCGCCCTTAGAAGGGGTGAGTTTGGTAAAAGGTACATTAACTGCACCAGGAATTGTGCCACGCTTCACCCAGTCTGGAGTACGTGAATCAACAACCAAAATGTTTTCACCATTTTGCATACGTACAATATGGTCAATGATTTCTAGTTCACCTAAAGTTTCTACGCCAGGAGCATACGTCATAGGTTGAATACAAAACACAGGGCAAGGACGAGAGGTTTTTCCAAAAGCATCGATGACCATGTTGTTGTTGTCTTGGTTACGCATAATCTCTACGGCTTGGCCGTTATGAGTTACTGCAACAGACATCATTTTACTAGTAATTCCTACAGGACCGCCAGCAGCAACTGCGCCAAAGCTAGTTGCACCTATAATTAGGCTTGCACCAACAATGGACATTATTTTTGTTATTTTTTTCATTTGACTACCTTTAAAGAGTGATTAAACAGTACCTAGATTTGGTACCTAATCCGATTATAGTTAAAGCGTTGTCTTCGCATACTGCCTTTTGGTCTCATATATTCAAACGCTCTAAAAAACCATTTTTATATGTAATTTCGGTATAGATCCAGATGTAATCACATTCACCCAAAAATATACCCCTTCGTCAATTGGTAGCGTTTTAAGTGATAAGGCACTTAGGCGCCTGGGTGCATTAATGAAGTCGATTTTAATAAATATTTTTATAATAGATATATTCTAAACTTTGTTTATTATTTAAACATACTATAGGCATAAAATATTTTTATTCACATATAATATATACAGATATACATTTACAATTTTAAACGACTAAATATAGTTTAAAATTATTGTAAATAAAACAAATTGAGACTAATATATTATTAGATAAAAATAAAATAATTAATTAATTAATATTTCATAAGTGAATATGTAATGTCGCTAAATATTATTGAAAATAACGATTGGAAATTAGGGCTATTATTAGTACCTGGTTATAATTTGGCTGAAATGAGCCATATTATCGAGCCTTTAAAGGTAGCTAACCATCGTTTAGGTCAACCCCTTTATCAGTGGAAATTATTTTCCTTAATAGGTGGGCCTGTTATGTCTTCATGTGGCATACACGTTAATACGTTACCACTGTCTCATGAACTTTCATTAGACCAGCTTGATGCGTTAGTTATTTGCGCAAGCCACGACGTTTATCAACTGCCTTCTAAAGAGTTTACTTCACCATTAAAGCGCCTAGCCAAAAATGGCACTTTACTAGGCGGCGTAGGCACAGGCCCCTACTATCTATATCGTGCAGGCTTGTTAGACGACTGCAAATGGACCATTGATCATCGCCATTTGGGTGATCTGCGTCAGCAAGGTGGCACGCCTAACCGTGCTATTTTCAATGTAAACAACAATAGATTCACATGCCAAGGGGGCAGCACAAGCTTAGATATGATGTTGCATATCATTCATCTTCACCATGGCAAGTCATTAGCCATTTGTGTTGCAGAGGAAATGAACTGCGGCATGTTGCGCACTCCCAAAGAGCATCGCTTAGATAATAAAATTAGCCCTTATAGCTGGCCTAATTCTTTGCAACAGGTAGCTTCATTAATGGAAAACAACATTGATGAGCCATTAACACTGTCTGAGATTAGTGGATATGCTGGCTTAGGAAAACGACAAATTCAACGTTTGTTTAAAGTATACATTGGCATTTCTCCAAGTATTTATTATTTAGAGAAGCGCCTTAATCATGCTCATAAATTATTATTTGAATCTGAGTTTACGGTGGATAAAATTGCTATCAGAAGCGGCTTTTCATCTTTACCTAGTTTTTATAAATGTTATAAAAAGCGCTTTGGCCTTCCTCCCTTAAAAGCACGTCATCAAAAAGCATTAATGTGGTCGGCTTAAATTAAATATAGTTATTGGTAATTTAATTGACCGCCAAAAAAAGCCCAGCAATTGCTGGGCTTTTTAATGCTAGAGTATTGGGACGTTAATCCCAACACTAGAGTACATCACCTTTAGAACTTTGCGTAAGCTTCACGCAACTGAACCATCGGATGATTTTCAGACATTTGAAACTTCACCAACAACTCACGCGCAATCATATCGCGATCTTGTTGGTTATTGGGAAGATCAATAGCGTCAGGAATGGTTACCCAGGCATTGATGTTACGATCAAAAACAGCCGCACGATCTTCTTCGTAGCCCATGTGAACATCTTCCAACCAATTAAGGTCAGCCCAGTTCATTTTGGCCATGTATTCCGTAAGGTACGGCGTACAGTGATCCATGTCAGGTACCAAGTTAACGTCGTAACGGTAACCAATAGTCTGTCCAATCATCTTTTCACGATCCGTGTCCAGACCGTCTGTTGTTAGATAATGATCTACTTCTTTTGACATTATTATGTCCTCCTAGAAACGCGTCATGTCTGGACGGCCAACGGTGTGCTGGCTGCCTGCTAATGGTACTTGTGCCATGGCAGACGCTTCCATAGTTAGAGCTGCAATATCTTCTGGCTCTAGAGAATGGATGTTAGTCTTACCACATGCACGTGCCAACAACTGACATTCAATGGTTAGAGTGTGCAAGAAGTTATATACCCGCTCAGAAGCTTCATCTGGGTTCAGACGAGCGCGTAGCTTAGGATCTTGCGTAGCAATACCCACTGGGCAACGACCTGTATGACAGTGATAACAAGACCCTGCTTCCACACCCATTTCGTTAGGGAAGTCAGCTTCATCTATGTCACGGTTACAGTTCAGAGCCATCAATGAAGAGTGGCCTATCGCAACTGCGTCAGCGCCAAGTGCTAAAGCTTTAGCCACGTCACCACCATTACGAATACCACCCGCATACACCAGGCTGATTTCACCTGTTTTGCCTACATCATCAAGGGCATTACGAGCTTGACGAATGGCCGCAATACCAGGAACGCCTGTTTCCTCTGTAGCAACGTGTGGGCCAGCACCAGTGCCGCCTTCCATACCATCTATGAAGATAGAGTCTGGCTCACATTTAGCAGCCATTCTCACGTCATCATATACACGAGCTGCACCTAGCTTGAGCTGAATAGGTATTTGCCAGTCCGTTGCTTCACGGATTTCTTTGATCTTCAAAGAAAGATCGTCTGGGCCTAACCAATCTGGATGACGAGCAGGTGAACGCTGGTCAATACCTGCAGGAAGTGAGCGCATCTCAGCAACCTGATCAGTTACTTTCTGACCCATCAAGTGCCCACCTAAACCTACTTTACAGCCTTGGCCGATAAAGAATTCACACGCATCTGCTAGACGCAAGTGGTGGGGATTAAAGCCATAACGAGATTGGATACACTGATAAAACCACTTATCTGAGTAACGACGCTCATCAGGAATCATGCCACCTTCACCAGAACAGGTCGCAGTGCCCGCCATAGTTGCACCACGAGCCAAAGCTGTCTTGGCTTCGTAAGATAACGCACCAAAACTCATACCTGTAATGTATACAGGAATATCTAACACCAAAGGACGTTTGGCTCTTGGGCCAATCACGGTTTTGGTTAAGCACTTTTCACGGTAACCTTCAATTACGAAGCGCGTCAAAGTACCAGGCATGAAGGTCAAATCGTCCCAACTTGGGATCTTTTTGAACAATGAAAAACCACGCATCCGGTAACGACCGAGGTCGGACTTGATGTGGATGTCATTCATGACTTCCGGCGGGAACATAAAGCTCTTGCCGATAATTTCTTTTTGATTAACAACTGCCATAATAAGTATCCTCGCTGTTCTTAAAGAACTAGCTTCTTCTCTGATGGTTCCAGGTTGTCGTAGTTCCACAGCTGCTTACCAGCAACGATCTTTTGAATGTTATCGATGCCGTTAGGCGCTTCCATACCATAAAGATCTAGCTTGGACTTTAACCATTTACGGTCAAGGTCATTTAAGTCAGCTGGCACGGCATCTACACCTAAGCCTTCAATTTTTCCACCTACGTAGATAGTACCATCGTACATAGAGTCGCCAAGGTTGATGCCAGCGTCGCCAAGAATGATCATTCTTCCACGTTGCATCATAAAGCCTGTGAATGCGCCAGTTTTACCACCAACAATGATAGTGCCACCTTTTTGGTCGATGCCAGTACGCGAACCTACATCACCTCTGCACACTAAGTCACCGCCACGAATAGCCGCACCAAAGGTGGAGCCAGCATTTTTCTGTACAACAATGGTTCCAGCCATCATGTTTTCGCCACATGACCAGCCCACTCGTCCAGAAATATTCACGTTAGGTCCATCAATCAAGCCACATCCAAAGTAGCCCAAGCTGCCTGTCACGTTAAGTTGCAAACGGCTCAGTATACCTACACACAAACCGTGCATAGAGCCTGGGTTGCTAAGGTTAATAGTGCCGCAGCCGTCATTCATCAATTCACGAATGCGAATGTTAATTGCAGTTGCATCCATGCCTTCACAGTCCAAAGTACCTACTTTGTTAGTGTCGACTTCTGGAGCCCATGCATAAGTAAAGTTAGCCGATTCGCCAGCATCAAAAAAACGTTGCTGAGTTCGGTTTGTGAGCTTTTCCGTGTGCAACCCCATGTCATGGGATTGTCCGGACGTGCTTACAGTTGCCATACGCGCACCTCGCCTTCATAGGGGTCAAATGTATCAATATCATGATCAAAGATTTTACGGATTGAAACTTCTTCAGAAGCCAATGCAATAAAGTCATCACTCTCATAGATAACCATAGGCTTAGCAGCCATAACGTCTTTAGCCATTCCAAGTGAGTCAGACGTAGCCACTAGATAGGTAAACACACCGTCTAGGTCTTCAACTGAACGGCGCATGGCTTTTTCTAAATCGTCGCCTTCACTAATGCGGTTAGCAATGTAAACAGCAATAAGCTCTGAGTCACAGTTTGAGTTAAAACGGTTACCAAGACGTTCAAGTGCACGGCGGTTAGTCCAGTAGTTTGTTAACTGGCCGTTATGTACTACAGATACGTCTGCAAACGGGTAGGCCCAGTATGGGTGAGCTGAACGAATATCTACGTCAGACTCAGTAGCCATACGGGTGTGGCCGATCGCGTGAGAACCTTGGAAAGAGTTGATGCCATATTGTGCTGAAACTACAGCCGCATCGCCTAAATCTTTGATTAATTCAAGACCATTACCGCAAGACATTACTTCAACGCCTTCGATATCTTCAATGTAATCAATTAGGTTTTTAAGGTCACCATCAAAAGACACTTCATAACGCAATGCGTAAGAAGTTGAGTTTTCTTTCTTAGCGACTTTGGCGCCTAATTCAGCCATACGCGCATCGACTAAGTCGTTACGAGATTGAAGCTGAGTTGCAACGTCAAAACCTTTTTTTGTATCAGCTTGCTCTGCAAGGTTGATACGCATAATGTAGTTACTAATGGGGGAGCCATATAGCGCATAACCGGTAGAATCTGGTCCGCGATGCTTCAAAGCTTGAAGCATGTCAGTCATTTCTTGTCCGATGTTTGCACCGCCCGCCTTCTTATGGATAAGGCCTGCAATACCACACATGGTCGCGTCTCCTAATATTTACTTCTAGAGTAGTTATAAAATTGGTTGGCAGGCTATTTAGTCTTACCAACCCAGGTTTACTGAAAATTCGCCAGTTATGGCAAACAATCAAGATAAGTTTCTGTATCCCAGTCAGTCACAGTCTGATTGAAGCGTTCCCACTCATCGTTCTTATGACCGTGATATACCCCATACATCTCACCAGGCATAGCTGACTTAATCACTTCATCAGCTTCAAGCTCTTTAAGAGCTTCACCTAAAGACATCGGTAATTTTTTGACTTGCTTACCTGCTTCCATCGCCGCATAAATGTTACGTTCTTCAGGATCACCAGGGTCAAGGTTATTATCCATGCCATCATCAAACGCTTTAAGCAAAGCTGCTCCCATTAGGTATGGGTTCACCATGGAATCTACAGAGCGGTATTCAAAACGCCCTGGCGCAGATACACGTAAAGCACAGGTACGGTTTTGGTAACCCCAATCTGCAAAAATCGGTGCCCAAAAGCCGGTGTCCCATAAACGACGGAACGAGTTCACAGTAGAAGATCCAATAGAGGTTAAAGCTGGCAAGTGAGCAATAACGCCACCTATGCACTGTAGGCCGATAGGGCCTGGCTTAGACTCATGGATATCTAGTACTGGCATAAAGGTGTTATGACCACCTTCGCGATAAGTAAACGGGCCAGGCATACCTGGAAGCGTGTCACTACCGGCAATTTCTGGATGGCATACGTCTTCACCACCAGACCAAAGAGACATATTATGGTGGCAACCTGACGCTGACACACCCATAAATGGCTTACTCATAAAGCAGGCAATCAAACCAAACTCACGCGCAACTTGTGCACAAATCTGACGGTAGGTAGTTAGCCGGTCTGCATTTTGTAGCACATCATCATACTGAGTGTTCAGCTCTAACTGACCTGGGGCATCTTCGTGATCACCTTGAATAATGTCTAGGCCCATCTTTTCAGAGTATTCAATCACGCGCATAAACACAGGACGCAATTCTTCAAACTGGTCAATGTGGTAACACGTAGGCTTTGTAACGCCACCATCTGGCTTGCCGTCTTCACCTTTCTTCAACCACATCATTTCCGGTTCAGTACCACAGCGCATTTCTAGGCCATGCTTACCTTTAAATTCTTCGTGTATACGACGTAAATTGCCACGGCAATCTGATGTCAAAAATTGACCTGGGTTAACACGCTCTTCACGGTTACGGAATAACGTACAGAATACGCGAGCAACGCGCTTGTCCCAGGGTAATTGTACAAATGTATCTGGGTCTGCAATGCCTACAAGCTCAGAAGCTTCAGGACCATAACCAATGTATTCACCATGACGGTCAATGGCTAAGTTAGCCGTCGATCCATAAACCAACTGAAAGCCTTTCGCCGCTGTGCGCTCCCAGTGACGGGCGGGTATCCCTTTGCCTACAATACGGCCAGTTACCGAGATAAACTGATAATAAACATAGGTGATGCCTAACTCGTCGATTTTAGCGCGCACCTGCTTAACCAGATCATCACGACCTGGAGCGTCAACGTATTGCTGTAAATCTGTCATCGTTGCCTCCTTATATTATTTTTGTTTGGGCTTGAGAACCACTACTTATTAAACCAAAAACCAAATTGGTACATAAAAGGTCCTCATAAAGCGCCGTAAAGGTATATCATTTATGAATTTGATGAGGCAAGTGTTTTTTTGTAACATATTTACACAACCTCTATAAAAAGCGCCTAAAGCAATGTTTTAAAACATATTTTTTATTTAAAAATAAACCTTTAAAATTAATACAATTTAGATCCAAACCAAACGGTATATTTTGTTATACCAATAGCTATACCAATAACCAAACCATGTGCTAATGTATGCTTAAATAAAACTACACAGTGACCTATGATGTTTCCCAGCACGGCCCCTTTGAGTTACCAAACCCTAGACAGACGCCAGTCCAGACCTAACGGTGCCCGTGCATTAGCTAAAGCCCTCTCTGAAGCAATTCGCAAACAAGTGTACAAAGCCAACGAACGCCTACCTGCAGAAAGAGCCTTAGCTGCACACTATGATGTCTCCAGAGGCACCCTAAGAAGCGCCCTCACGCTGTTAGAACAAGATGGCTTAGTAGAGCGCAAAATAGGCAGTGGTACATTTGTGAAGTTACAGCTAGCAGAGAATGCGGCAAGCCAATTTGCTGACACCACCAGCCCAATGCAACTGATGCAAGTACGCAATATGCTGGAACCAGCAATAGTAGACCTTGCGGTTCACCACGCAGCAGGCAGAGACCTTGAGCAGCTAGGACAAGCTTTAGCGCGGGTAGAGATGGCAAGAACTGCTGAGCAGTTTTCCATTGCCGATGAAGCTTTTCATCAGGCCATAGCGCAAGCCTGTGATAACCCTTTGATGATGTGGATATACGAGCAGGTCAATGAAGTACGTCGCCATGAATTATGGCGTGCAAGCCGTGGTAAAGTATTAAGTGCTGAAAATATGGCTGAATACAACACTCATCATCGCATTATTTTTGAGGCCATCAGCCACCGTGACGCCCAAACAGCTAAGGCCACCATGGCTGAACATTTAGATAAAGCACAAAAGGATCTAGTGCGATAACGCTTTTTACCGCCTTTGTCCTATTGTTAAAAAAAATAACAAAATACTACAATCTGTTCACACTATAGACAAAGTCTGTTCACATCATGTTGTTATCCTGCATCTTCCAAAGTCGTTAAACCCTTGCGACAATATTGATAACATTTGAGCCATTGGCCTATGACACCTCTTAGCTATTATAGTGCCAACCCTATGCCACACCCTGTATTGGGTGGCGATGGAACACAGCGCTATAGAGTGCCAGCTCAACATCTAATTGCCTTACAATTAGCTGCAGGCTCTACGCTGACTTTAAATGACCCAGAAGGTGAGCAAGAGGTTCAGCTAATGGCCTTTGACCAAAATGGCAGGCCCTCCATAGAAAGCTTGGGTGCCAAAGCTAATAGCGACATTGCATCTTTGCGCCAGTGGATGGATGCCAACGACCACAAAAGCTGCAAAGGCATCTCAGCTTTTGGAGCTAAATCAAAGCCACTTAGTAAACAAAGCTACACTGTTACTAATGACTGCTTATGCTTGATCGCCGCGCCAGGTGAAGATATGAGCCAACAACAACTCATGCCACCTACCGATATTATTGTAGGCATCAGTGGTAAAGACGTCATGGTTAATGAAGAATTGCCAGCTCCCTTGGGCTTGGTAGATCGTGAAATTCGCATTAGCAACAGTACCGCCGAAGGTTATTTAGTGAAGGCTGGGGAATATATTCAGATTATTGATGTGGCTGGCCGCCAATGTTCAGACTTTGTGGCTTTAGATGCATCACGCTTGGCCCAAGGGATAGAAAAACCCATTTGCCCAGTCACTACCCGTTCCTTGATGGCCGCAGCTTTTCCTGGCCCGGGCCTGCATGACAAGTTTTACACCGATGACCAAGTGAATGTGTTAAAAGTTATTCAAGACACTGTGGGCCGTCACGATACATTTAACTTAGCTTGTAACCCTAAGTATTACGATGACACAGGCTATCCTGGTCATGTCAATTGCACAGAAAATTTAAACGCAGCACTCGGGCCCATGGGCATTGCGCCGCGCAAAGGCTGGCCAGCCATCAACTTTTTCTTTAACACAGGCTACGATGATTACGATCAACATAGCTCATGTCAGCCTTGGACTCGCCCCGGCGACTATGTGTTAATGCAAGCCCAAGTAGATATTGTTTGTGGATCTACTGCTTGTCCTGATGACACCACACCAGCAAATGGCTGGAACCCTACTGACATTCACGTGCGAATTTATGCCGCTGATAGTCACTTTGAAAAAGGCAATGCCTTCCGTAAAAACGCCGTAGCAGACTCTACTATGACCAAGAAAACAGCATTTCACGACCGCTTCGCAGACATGACTCAGCATTTTGTTGATTATAATGGCTACTGGTTAGCCAACCACTTCAGTAACTACGGCGCTATTGCCGAATACTGGGCATGTCGTGAAAAAGTAGTGTTAATGGATTTAAGCCCATTGCGTAAATGTGAAGTTTTAGGGCCAGACGCCGAAAACTTGTTGAACTATGCGGTAACCCGCAACATTCGCAAGCTGGCCATTGGCCAAGTGATCTATACGGCGATGTGTTACCCTAATGGCTGCATGGTGGATGACGGTACAGTATTTCGCCTTGGCAAAGACAACTTCCGCTGGGTAGGCGGATGCGATGGGGCTATAGAATGGCTGCGTAAGGTGTCCATAGAAAATAATTTTTCTGTGCTAATCAAAGACTCCAATGACCAGCTCCACAACTTGCCTGTGCAAGGCCCATTAAGTGGTGAAACTTTAAAGAAGGTTATTTTCACACCAGATGACCAAACCACCATTGACGATTTACGCCCATTCCGTATTACCCACGGTCGTATTGGCGGCCCACAAGGTGCCCCAGTCACAGTATCTCGCACAGGTTACACAGGAGAGCGTGGCTATGAAGTATGGTGTCACCCAAAAGATGGCCATGAAGTTTGGGATGCTGTTTGGGAAGCTGGCCAAGAATTTGGCATTACCCCCTTAGGTTTGGAAGCTTTGGACAACCTAAGAATAGAATCTGCATTGATTTTTGCTGATTACGAATTTAACGATCAGACTGATCCATTTGAAGCGGGTATTGGTTTCACAGTGCCTCTTAAGACTAAAGAAGAAGATTTTATTGGCCGTGACGCCTTAATCGAACGAAAGGCTAATCCACAACGCCAGTTAGTTGGTTTAGTATTACAGGGTGAGGAAATTGCAGGCCATGGCGAGTGTGTTCGCGTAGGCCGGCAACAAGTGGGCACTATTACTAGTGCAGTACGCTCTCCTATCTTGAATCAGAACATTGCATTATGCAGTATGTCCATCGACCACATTGAGCCTGGCACTCAGGTAGAAGTGGGTAAGCTAGATGGCCACATAAAACGCATTCCGGCAACCGTAGTGGGCATTTCTCACTACGACCCTACAAAGTCTCGTGTTAGGGCTTAGTTTGGGTAGGTGTTGCACGCCTTTTTGATGCAGGTTTACACCTGAGTCAAAAACACACAACAGGCCATTGCCTGTTACTGAGATGAAGTAAGAATTATTTGTCTTCAAAAGCTGGCACTTGACAGCTCATGTTTTTACCCGCATTTTTGTAAGAGCATAAATATCAAGAAATAAGAATAATACTGAGGAAGAACTAATGAAATTCAGAAATACATTAATTGCTGGCGCATCTGCCATCTTACTATCGGCCACTGGTGTGGCTAAAGCAGCTGATAGCACAAAACCAATTGTTATCCCCATCCACAACTGGTCAAGCCAAGTCGTTATGGCCCATGTTATTGGTGGCATATTTGAGAGCATGGGTAACAACGTTGAATATGTTCCAGCTGATAGCCAAGCAGTATATGAATCTATCCGTAACGGCGACGTCACCATTTCTCACGAAGTATGGCAGTCTAGTTTTGGTAGCTCTTTCTACAACGCTATGGCTAAAGGTGGCTTGATCGACGCCGGCACTCACTCTGCATTAACACTAGAAGAAATGGGTGTACCTACTTGGGTGATAGATCAAAACCTATGCCCAGGCTTACCTAACTGGGAAGCTCTAAAAGACTGTAAAGATGTGTTTGCTACAGTGGACTCAGATGGCAAAGGCCGCTGGTTAGAAGGCCCACAAAGCTGGCACGGCACGTTAATGGAAGAACGTATTGCAGCACTTGGTTTGGGTGATGACTACATGGTGAAGTATGCCGGTGGTGCTTCTTCCCTATGGGCAGAATTGGCAGCAGCTAAAAAAGAAGGACGTGCGACCATTATCTTTAACTGGACGCCAAACTTCACAGATGCTGAAGGTTTTACCTTTATTGAGTTCCCAGGATACACTGACGGTTGTCGTGTAGTTGATGGCGGTGACGGTAGTTGTGGTTCACCAAAAGGTTGGTTGAAGAAAGCTGCTAGCTACAAGTTCCCTAAGAGCCATCCTGCTGCTTACACCGCGTACAGCAAGATGTCTTTTGATACTGGTCAGATTGGCTCAATGGCCGCTTTGGTTGATACCGACGGAATGAACCACGAAGACGCTGCAGCTAAATGGCTTGCAGACAACGAAGCTGTGTGGACAAATTGGACTAAGTAGTCAATCTACTAATGTAATTTGATGCACCTAAACCCTCTGGTTTGAATCAAACCAGGGGGTTATTTTTTTGACATAATGGCAATTCTCATTTCGCTCATTATGGCTGCCTTAACAATCAAAATATAAAAAAGAACTCGCCTATGTCTTTGCAAGATACAACATCATCCTCAAACGAGCCTGTTATTCGTTGCAACAGTGTTTACAAAATTTTTGGTGACAATGCACAAAGCATGTTGAAAAAAGCTAACGGTGTAGTCGATGCAGCAAAATTCCAAGAAGCTGGGTGTATTGTAGGCGTAAACAACGCTTCATTTGACATTTACGCTGGTGAGCTCCTCATTATTATGGGCTTATCTGGCTCTGGTAAATCAACGTTACTTAGATGTATTTCTAGGCTAACAGACGCCACTGCTGGCGAAATATTCGTTGAAGGTGATGACATCCTCAAAATGAATAATAAGCAGTTAATAGAACTACGCCGCAACAAAATGGGCATGGTATTCCAAAATTTTGCATTATTACCTCACAAAACTGTGTTGGAAAATATTGCCTTTCCACTCCAAGTAAAAGGCATGAGCACCACTGATAGCGTAGTGCGAGCCATGGAAATGGTAAAGCTAGTCGACTTGAGTGGGCGTGAAGATTACTACCCACGCCAATTATCTGGTGGCCAGCAACAACGCGTTGGTATCGCACGGTCACTTGCGATTGAACCAGACATTTGGTTCCTTGATGAACCATTCTCTGCACTTGACCCCCTAATCCGAAAAGAAATGCAGGATGAGTTTCTGCGTTTACAATCTGTACTACACAAAACGATCTTATTTGTTACCCACGATTTTGACGAAGCCTTGCGTTTGGCTGACCGCATTGCCATCATGAAGGATGGCATTATTGAACAGCTTGATACACCAGCCAATATCGTCCTCAATCCCGCTACCGAATACGTGCGCAAATTTACTGAAGACGTACCGCGAGAAAAGGTACTCAAAATTGAATCTGTGATGGATGCATTTGATAAAAACGCAGAGATGAGCGGCCTTACAGTGCCTAAAGATGCCATTATTGAAACTGTAGCCGAAGTTATTTTAAATTCCAGCAAACCTGTCACTGTGGTAGATGACGCTGGCCATACCGTTGGCTCTATTAGCGCTCCAAAGATTGTTCATGTTTTGTTTGGCCACCATGAAAATAAGAGGAGTGAAAATGCCTTATGATCACATTATTTAGGCAACACAAATCTCTACAATTTATCTTACTGTTAGTGATTTTTTATCTACTAAACCACTTTATTGCGCCCTCTGAAAACAATATTCTTTGGCGCCTTCCAGCGTACCTGTCCTGGTTTCCTCTTTATATCAATGACTCCATTGGTTACCTAATGTTTGAATGGTGGCCCATCGATGTGTATGACCCCGATATTGAAGAGTTTGAAGAAAGCCCATTAGTGCGTGAATTGACACGTGCCATTTCTGGCTTTATTTTGTTTTTGATCGAATTCATCCGTGAAATAATGCTTGGCGGGTCAAAGACAATCGTTACCTTTTCTAGTTGGGACTGGGCTACAGCAAACCCTTGGGCGAAACTACCAGGTTTACCTTGGACGGTTATCGCTGGTGGCGCCACTATTTTGGGCTATGCACTTGCTGGCCGTGGACTCGCTCTTTTAGTGGGGCTTTCAATGACCTACATTTCATTGTTTGGTCAATGGGAACCGTCCATGCAAACCTTATCCTTCGTCTTGGTTGCGGCTCCAGTTTCAGTTTTTATTGGCCTTATGTTTGGTATATGGGCTTTTAAAAGCACCACTGTTGAAAACATCCTCAACCCGCTGCTTAACATGGCGCAGATCATCCCCCACTTTTCCTATTTGATTCCAGTCATGGTGTTTTTTGGCATTGGTGATCATGCAGGCGCCATTGCAACAGTTATTTTTGCCACACCCCCGATGGTGCGCCTAACCTTGCTTGGTCTTAAAAAATTAGGCCCGGAAGTTGCCGAGTCAGGCATGATGAGTGGATGCACCAGCTGGCAGTTACTGACCAAGGTCATGGTTCCAACAGCCCGTCGAGACATATTGATTGGTGTGAACCAAGTTATCATGCAATGTTTGGCCATGGTGGTTTTGGCATCGTTGATCGGAGCCAAAGGCCTAGGTATCGATTTATTAATCGCTCTTAATAGACTTAATATTGGTGCTGCCATCGAGATCGGTATTTGCATCGTATTAATAGCGATTGTACTGGATCGCTTATCACTAGCCTGGGCTAACACCCAAGTTGACTACTTTACCGAGCTTTCTTTTACTCAAAAGCACAAACATTCTCTTATGTTTGCAGCTATTTTGGTCATCGGCATAGGTTTAGCTTATATTGGTCAATTTATTTTTCCTGAAGGTTATAATTACTTTTATGTTGTGCCCCATAACAAGGGCATTTCCATCGCACCTTTTTTACAATCTGGAGTTGACTGGGTGTGGGACACCTTCTTTTTTGCCCTCAAAGGGTTTAATGAATGGTTAATTCTTTCTGTATTACTGAAAGTTAAAGGCGCATATCTAGGCATGCCTGTCATTGCTACATTTACATTGATGATGGGTGTTGGCTTTATTGTAGGGGGTCTTCGGGTAGCCTTAACAGTGGGTGGATTTTTGCTCTTTATCGCTCTCACCCCATGGTGGGATCGTGCATTGATTACAGCATACCTAATGAGCGTATCTGTGCTTGTATCAGGCCTAATTGGTATAATAATAGGCACGCTATGTGCGCAAAATCCCGCATCAACACGTTTCATATTAACTTTCTGTGATACTTTTCAGACCTTCCCATCGTTTATTTATTTAATTCCAGTAATGATGCTGTTTGGTATCACTGATACCGCCGTAGTCATCGCCATTATTGTTTATGCTTCAATACCGGCTCTTCGCTACACTGTAGAGGGCCTGTTAAGTGTGCCAGAGACGCTGCAAGAGGCAGGCACAATGTCTGGAGTTAATCGTATTCAGCGTTGGTTAACAATTGAATTACCCATGTCATTCCCTCACATTGCCTTAGGTCTTAATCAAACAGTTGTGTTTGCCCTGTCTATGGTGATTATCGGTGCAATGATCGGTACCGATGACCTTGGTCAATTGATCCTAGGCTCTTTGTCTGACAGAAATGGTGTGGGCAACGGATTAATACTCGGCATATGCGTGGCTTGTATTGGCCTAGCCATAGATCAAATATTGCGCACCTGGGCTAACCAAAGAAAACAGGCACTTGGATTAAATTGATAAGCGTTTGACCAAGAAAAGGCCGGGCAAAGCCCGGCCTTTTTATACCCATATACTAAAAATCAATCTCTCAAAGGAATAGCAACTTTTTTACCACGTTGTATTTCGCCGGCTTTATCATATAGTGGCAAACTAGCCAGCTTGGCTTCATGAAACTTCCCATCAATACAGCCTATGGAGACTTGTGTCTCTGATAAATTTCCAGAGTCAAACATTAAGGCAATGCCTACTCCCTGCTTTAAATAGGGCGACATGGCGCCCGCAGTGACCTTGCCAACAGTATTTCCATCTATTCTAATTTCCGCACCTATATGGGGCTCTGCTTCGCACAAAATGCCTATTAAGCGCGAATGCTTAGATGCTTTTTTAAGTGCGTGCTTACCAATAAAGTCACCTTTATCTTGATCGACAAACATCCCTAAACCTACATCAAAGGGTGTGGTTGTATGATCAAAATCTGAGCCCGCATTAAGTATGCCAGCTTCAATGCGGCGGATATGCATTGAATCCAAGCCAAATATATCAAGCCCAAACGGCTTGCCTGCTTGCTTCAAATGTTGCCATAGTGCTTGGGCATCATGGTGCGTTTGTGTGTAGAATTCCCAGCCTAGCTCATTGGTGTAGCCTGTGCGTGTAATGACAACTTCTTGACCACCAAATTTAACGCGAGCCATTGCAAAGTAGCCAAATGGCTCTGGCATACCATCATCGCAAGCTGCGGCGAGCACTTTCATTGAATTTGGGCCTTGTACCTGCGACACAAATATCTTTGGGTCAGTAATCTCAACATTTAGCCCGACTGCATGAGCTCTAGCCCAGCTGTAAAAATCACCATCGGCTTGGGCGTACCAAAAACAATCATCAGCCACTCTCAACAAAATACCATCTACTATAAGCCCACCATCTTCATAACACGCAAGACCATAAGCACAACGGCCCGTTTTAAGCTTAGTAATGTCTTTAGTGAAAAGCTTGTCCATTAACGTTAGCGCGTCAGCACCTTTGAACTGAAGTGGAAGCTCTCCTGTATTTAGCACAGCTACTTTTTGACGGAGCAACCAGTAGCCATCTTCAGTGGAACGATGATCAAAGCAGCACGCCATAAGCCGACGATTATAGACGCAGTAATGGGGGCCAAGGGGCCGCTCAATGTCATGGTAGCGATGCCTAGTAAGCGCAAAATCCCACCCTGCACCATCAATAGTGGAGACTAAGTCTCGGGTGGCACCGTCGCTAGAGCTCATAATGTTTGCCTCCTAGGCAATAGTTTATAGATTAACAAAAGGGGGTTCATAAACAATGAACGATGTGAGTGGCCAGAAGCCAAAAATTTTGATTACCAAAGCCAGCTTAATTTTGTAATACGAGCAACGACCTTGATCCCTAACCGATTGGCTAAATTGGTTATTGCAGAACTAAAAACCTTTTTCCCAGGCTAAAATAAGCTCAAACGCAGATCACTTCTAATGGGCAAGCCTTACGCCAGTGCTTTAATCACCAACTGTTGGAAATGATGTACCCCATGCTCACTTAGTTGGCTGCGCTTTTCATCTACAACAAAACGGCCTTGGTTATAAGCTAAAGAATGTAAGCCTTTTTGCACACTTTCACAAAGACCAATGTCTTCTGGTTGTAACACTTCATCCAAATAAGTGATGGCCTCTTTAGAGGCTTGATTGAGCGTACTACCCAAGCCATACCAGTCCAGTGTTTCATGGCACTTGGCAAGCCCATTAGGGTGCATCTGTAGCATACTGATATTCGCATCCCCAGGCATGACCCATAGAGTTAGATTAGGCCACATAAACCACGCCGCATAGCCAAAGGTCTGTTCACCTTCTACTTTGTAGGCATTACTATTAGCATTACTTGGTTTATGAGAAATATGGCTGGAGTAATGCCCATGGGTTTTTGTGCGATAGCTTGGCATGTCCACTAAATCGACAAAGTCTTTATGAGCGGTACTGCAGTGGTAACATTCAAGGAAATTGTCGATTAATAACTTCCAGTTGGCTGCAACCTCATAGCCTGCATGATACTGGTGCTGCACCGCATCAATTTCAGGCACGTAGTGCCGCACTTCCTCAGCCAAGCCTTGATATATTTTAGTCATAGGCTCTGCACTTGGGTCTAGATTCACAAAGAGAAAGCCCAAAAAAACCTCTATTTTTACTGGCTTAAGATTGAAGTCTGTTGGAGAAAAACCTTTTAAATCCTGTAAATTTCGGCCACGTAAAAAGTTTCCTTGCTTATCAAAACACCATGCATGATATGGGCATACCACTACACGAGTATTACCACAGCCCTCTAACAACTGATGTCCACGATGGGGGCATACGTTAAAAAATGCACCTAAATCACCAGCCTCATCACGCATCACCATGACCTGCTGCCCGTGCAGTTGGGTTGTTAGGTAATCACCTGCATTTTTTAACTTAGAGCTATGTCCAACATGCACCCATGACTGCCAAAAAATAGCTGCTTTTTCTTGCTCATACACCTCTTCATCCGTGTAATAGCGCGCAGCCATAGTGTATGCACTTTGTGGATCATCACAAAAGGTATGCTCAATGGGTTTTTGTGGGTGTATTAAGGCCATAAGTTGAGTCTTTTTTATTCTTTACAACAATTTATACGTCTGCTTAAAATTTGTCAAATGTGACCAGTGACTAACCCGAAGCGACCCAAAACCTTAGTCTATTTGTTATTCACGGTTTAGGAGCAGGGGCGTCTTCTTAATGACTATTTCTGCTGCTATACTCTTTAAATCTAATACTAAGAGTAGGCTTTATGAAGACTCATCACATTCTCATTGTAGAAGATGAAGCCATCACTCGCACCAAGCTTGCAGGCTACTTCGAATCTGAAGGTTACCGTGTCTCAGCTGTAAGTTGTGCGAGAGAAATGCGCGTTGTCATCAATCAAGAAGACATCAGCATGCTCTTACTAGATATCAATTTGCCTGATGAAAGTGGCTTATTATTAGCCAGAGAAGTAAGAGCCACAAGCAACATGGGCATTGTTTTAGTGACGGGAAAAACTGATGACATTGATCGTATTGTAGGGTTAGAAATAGGTGCAGATGACTATGTAACTAAGCCATTTAATCCACGAGAACTGCTAGCTCGGGTAACCAACCTATTACGACGCATTCATGAAAATAGTGAAACGCCCATCCAACACAAGTCTATTTACCCATTTGATGGATTGTTACTCGACGCCTCTCGTCGTCACCTATTGGGCCGCGACCAAGAAGAAATTAAATTGACTAGAGCGGAATTTGAGCTACTGTTAGTGTTCATGACTCATCCAGGCCAGGTGCTTAACCGTGACCGGTTATTATCACAGGTGACTCACCGTAGCTGGGACCCAAACGATCGCACTATCGATGTATTAATCATGCGTTTAAGACGTAAGATGGAACGAGATTACAAACACCCCGTATTGTTTACCACAGTGCATGGAGAAGGTTATTTGTTTAGTGGTTTAGACGAACAATAGCGCCAACTAATCCAAATGTGCAGCACTCCAGTTGTTTAACGCTTTTTGTGAAGCTCTTACTAGTTCTGGCAAATCCTCTAAAATAAGGTCGATACTCGTGGGTTGAGCGTGCTTAGCTTGGTTTTCCAACTGATTAATCAGTTGGTATAAAGTCTCAAGCCCCAAACTGCCCGCCGCGTTTTTAAAATTGTGGGCTAGGTCGCTTAATTTCACCCATTCCTCATGCTGGCGCGCTATATGTATAGCTATTATATTATCACTACAGGCCGTGGTAAAAAGGCTGACCATTTTTACCATGCAAGGTTGACCCAATACACTCAAGTCATCATTGAGTAACTTTTCGTTAACCAATTGAGCTGCTACTTCATGGGGCATGGACACCAACCTTTGTTGTGCTTGGCTTACGCCTAGCAGTATTTCATTTAGCCGCTCTGGGTCTATCGGTTTACCAACAAAACCATCCATCCCTGAGTTTAGATAAGAATCTACTTCCGAAGGAAATATATGGGCCGACATGGCGATAATAGGAATGGAAAGCCCTAAGCGCTTATGCACTTGATGCATTCGCAGTGTCGCCTCTACACCGTCCATACCAGGCATACTGATATCCATAAAAATAAGGTCAAAGGGTCGTTCAGCTAGTTCTACAGCCTCAAAGCCATCCTTAGCCAATGTGACCTTGTGCCCTTCATGGCGCAGGTACCCTTCAACCACTATGCGGCCAATATCGTTATCTTCTACCAACAAAATGTCCATACTTGCCACAACTGCTTTAGCCGCTATAACATTAGGTACTAAGGGCAGCAATTCTGAGTCTGGCCAAAATGGCAATTCAAACCAAACCATGGACCCTTGCTTGACGTCATTCTCAATGCGATTACTAATGCCAATGGTGCCTTCCATCGCCGCTACTAAGGTTTTACAAATAGACAAGCCCAACCCTGTGCCTCCAAAACGCCTAGAGGTCGACGCGTCGTATTGAGTAAAAGGTTGAAACAGCGTCAGATGTAAGTCATCTGGCATACCTAAACCTGTGTCCCTAACTTCAAACCTTAAACGCTCATTTGGCCCATCTTCGTCCACCAAACTCACATGCAACTCTATGTAGCCCACGGTGGTGAATTTAATGGCATTACCCAATAAGTTAAACAGCACTTGTTGCACCTTGCCCTGATCGCCTACGAGGGTTTGACGCCTAAGCTGATCTGGAATATGCACGTCAAGTTTGAGGCCTTTTTCTGTGGCAGCACCAGCCATTAAGGCCACCATATTAGCCTCTACTTTTGCTAGCTGATAGGGTAAATGCTCCATCTGCATTTGCCCTTGCTCCACTTTGGCATAATCTAAAATACCATTCAAAATCCCAAGTAAAGCTTCTGCTGCAGCTTGACTTAGGCCAATGTATTTCTCTTGCTGCTGATCCAGCTGAGTCTTCTGCAATAATCGTAAGGTACCCAATACACCACTCAACGGCGTTCTCACCTCATGGCTCATAGTGGCCAAAAATGCAGTTTTAGCTTGGTTTGCACGCTCTGCCTCTGTCCGTGCTGTCTCGTGTTTTTCTGCAGTAACTAGCAGCTCCTGGTTGAGCTGCTGGAGCTGTCGTGTGCGCACTTGGATCTCTTGCTCAAGTTCAGACTGATAGTTTCTCAGGCGCAGCTCTACAGCCTCTTGCTGTTGCTCTAATTGTTGGCGGGCAAGTGCATTTTCTTTAAACACCTGGACAGTTTTAGCCAAACGTCCAAGTTCATCGGTACCACTAATTTGCAATTGATAATCGAAATTACCTTGGGCCACAGCCAAAAACGCTTGATTTAACTGAGTTAACCGCCTAAAAAGATTACGCTTAACATAGAACCACAGCACCCCAATGGCAACCACAGCCAAAATTAAACACGCCATCAACAGTATGTTGCGCCCATTGGCCACCGCTGTTCTAGCCTCGTCTGTGGCTGTTTGCACTTTTTTACCTGCAGCTCTACTGGCATTGTCAGCTTGCTCATTAAAGGCTTTACTCAACTTTATGCTCACCTCATTTAACACTAGCAATTGGCCTAGCACATTAATGTTGCTTCTTTGCAACGTAAAAAGGTCATCGCCAATACCTGCGGTAATATTTTTTTCCACCACTGATAACAGATCTAACCCTTGTTGACGCCGGCCTGGGTCATTAACTTCAGCTACCCTGCGTTTAAGCACTGCCATATTCAATTGAATATCTTGCTCAAGTTTATACAATTCAGGTAATGCAGTTTGCTTGGGCAATAAGGTGAGCAAGCCCATTAAACTTGCAGAGCGTTGGCGCAGTTCATACATCCGGTCCATATGATCTAAGTCCACCTCAATGAGTCGATCAAATGCCATATATAAAGCATCTTGCCCCATGTTAGGGCTGGTGGCAGTATTGGCGTCTGCAAGATCATACAAACTAGAAGCAACAGCGGTAGTCATGGTATTGGCGTTAGCCACTAAAGAGGTGCTAATATCATGGATCTTGGTCATTGCAAGTAAGGTTTTCTGTTGCAACAGGCGCGCTTTTTGAAGGTAGGCTAGGCGATATTTAACCAAGCTAATTTGTTGGGCTAAGTTATTACTAATATTGACACTCATGCTCTGCAGCACTAGGCTTTCAAAGGGATAATCACTAGCGCCACCCAGCCAAATTGATGAGTCTTTCAATTGCTGTAATTGATATTCAATAGTGGCAGTCAGCTTTTTGCGTTCAGGCTCGTTAGTGACGCCCAACAGCGCAGGAGCAGCAGTGGCTAAACTAGCGTTAATCTCTGTTAAACTATGGGCAGCAATGATACTAGGTATGGCTTCATCAATGACTGAGTTTTGCTTACTCGCCACCCGCTCATAGCCTTGCCAGCCAATGACGGCAGCAACTAATAATAAACTAATGGTTAGGGTCATGGCCAACAGTAACTTACTGCCGACACCAAGGTTGACAGCCATAGGCACTCAGAAGGTAGACTAACGTAGCCGTAAAATACCACAAACTGCGGCCTTACCAAAGTCGCTTTTAACCGTAAATTTTACAACCTAAGATAGATAACATCATGATTTGTCGTTTAATGCAGTGTTTTAGTTTGGTTGTATGCCTTGGCATAAGTTGCAGCACCTATGCAGTTTGGAACATTGTGGCTTGGGATCCACCGTTTGACTACGAAGGCCAAAAGCGGTCCCTGCAATATCAGCCCATAAAAAGCGCAAGTAAAACATGGCATTTGTGTGTCACCTACCCTCATCTAAAAGACCCCTATTGGCTCAGTGTTAACTACGGCATGGTAGAAGAAGTGAAACGCTTGGGCATCAACATGACCGTACTTGAAGCCGGAGGTTACCCTCAACTGGCTACCCAAATTGAACAACTTAAGCACTGCACTGACATCTCTAGTGATGCCATTATTGTAGGCACAGTATCTTTTAATGGACTTTCGCCTAGCATCCGCACCATCGCTGAGACTACACCCGTAGTTGCTGCAGTCAATGACATTGAAAACATCGGCGTGAGTGCCAAAGCAGGAGTGTCTTGGTACAGCATGGGCCAAAAAGTAGGCCAATATCTTGCCCAACGCCACCCAACCAAAGGCTCAAATGAAGCCAAAGTAGCATGGTTTCCTGGCCCTAAAGAGTCTGGCTGGGTGCAGTTTATAGATGCAGGCTTCCATGATGGCATTGCTGATTCAGGTGTTAGTGTAGTGGCCGTAAAATGGGGTGATACGGGCAAAGAAATCCAGCGTAACCTACTCCAAGAAGTGTTAGAAGAAACCACAGAATTTGATTACATTGTGGGCACGGCACTGACAGCAGACGCAGCAGTAAGTGAATTACTTAGCCGTAATTTACGTGGCAAAATTGATATTGTATCAACCTACTTTACCCACAATGTATTTCGCGGCATTAAGCGAGGTCACATTTTGGCAGCACCAACAGATTCGCCCGTATTGCAGGGCCGTTTAGCCATCGATCAGGCCGTACGCATCCTTGAAGGAAAGCTTAGCGAGCCTCATGTTAGCCCACGCATTTTAATGATCGATCAGAATAATGTGGGGCAATTCAATACTAAAAATTCGCTTGCCCCTGCTTCGTTTTGGCCAACGTTTGAAGTGACCTCAAATGCCCCATCACTCACCAACTAAACGCCATCTATAAAATGGGTATTAGAGGCTAAGGGCGTAAGAAAGCCAATTTGAAGCGCATATTTTCTATGCGTGGCTCTAACCTTGCACCAAAATGCGCCACAGTAGTTTCCCACTGATCTGTAGGCACTGCTAAAAACACACCTTGTTGTTGCATCACTAAGTTTTCCAACTGATCCAGTTTCACAGGTTTAGCTTTATCATGGCTATAAAAGCGTGCAGAAAACTCTAGCTTTGAACCAAGGTAATATAATCTAGACCAGTTGGAGTGATCGCCATTTTGAGGCTGTTGTGCCACATATTCAGCAATTCTTTTTTCAGTTTTCATTAAGTCGTTATTATTAGCAATCAACACACTAAAGATAAGTACGGCGATAGGCATTAGCCACATCACCAAGATAAAACCGATCTCTCGCCATTTTTGGCCATTATTAAGCTTCACCATGGCCCAACCCATAAGTAAGGCAAAGGCGGGCATAGAAGGCAGCACATAGGTCCAGATCACATTGCCTGCAGTAGTAAAAAATACCGGTGTAACCAAAGCCCACAACAACACATAAATAACCACCGGCTGCTTAACCGCCTGCCATACAGTTTTGCGCAAGCGTGCTGTAAGCATGTGGCCTGCCAACAATAATAGGGCTAGCGGCCCCCACGGCAAAGACCCCGCCAGCCAATGCAACCAAATCATGCCCTTTGGCTCTTTGTGGGCATGCCCATACAAATCACCCATCCAACCAGGATCTACAAAACGCATAAAGTGTTCACCTACAATAAAGTAGTTGATAAACCCTGGAGTTTTTAACTCGGCTAATATGTACCAAGGCAAAGCGATGAGCAAGGTGAGTAATGTGCCTCTTACCCAAGGCATAGTGCGCAAATAAAACATAAGCTTGCCTTGAAGTAATACCCAAAGGCCAATAGGCGCACCTGCTATGACGATGGCCAATGGGCCTTTGGCCAACAAACCAATCCCTAAACCAATAAAAAGCCCATAGCGCCAATACCAAACATTTTCTTTAGGCGCTAAATAAAATGCCACCATGGCCCAAGTGGTGCCCAAAGCCAAATAGGGGTCTGTCATCACCGTGCCCGCAGCTACAAAAGTAAGCAGCATAGTGCTATACACCACGACACTAGCGGCAGCCACTTGGGTATTAACCACAGAGGCCGCCAAACGCCATAACATCCAAGCAGTTGCTATAAATGCGAGCAAAGCTGGCAAACGGCCAGCAAATTCATTAATACCAAACAGTTTGAACGACAGCGCTTGAGCCCAAAAAGACAAAGGCGGTTTGCCCCAAAAAGGTACGCCAGGTTCAAACCATGGTGTTATCCAGTCATTGGTAGTCAACATTAAGCGGGCAATTTCGGCATACCTTGGCTCTGTAGTATCAGCCAATGGCACCACTACCATGGCTATGATGCGCACCAATAATAGAGCGCCTAATAACCAAATGAGATTAATCCGTTGTAACATTAACTGGCGTTCCTTGTGCTGAATGAGAGGGGTTGTGACTAGGCTTTTCAACAGTCTTTTGCACGACGTCTTGAATAATAAATAGTGGTCTTTGTTTGGCCTCAAAATAGGTTTTTCCTACATACTCGCCCAACACACCTATAGAGAGTAACTGCACACCCCCTAAAAAAGTAATCATAGCAATAATCGAGGGGTAACCGTCTAAGTCATTGCCAAAAAATAGCGTTTTAAACACAATCCAAGCACCAAATATGCCACCTAACACAGCTGTGATGAGCCCCAATATAACCATTGCCCGAAGCGGCGCAATAGAAAAAGAGGTAATACCTTCAAAGGCCAAGCCAAATAGATTGAAATAATTCCATTTAGTTTCCCCCGCGGCACGTTCTGCCACATCGTATTCCATCACATAGGTTGGATAGCCTACCCAAGCAAATAAGCCTTTCATGTAGCGGTTTCGCTCTGGTAACCGGTTAAGGGAATCTAAAGACCTGCGACTCATGAGGCGAAAGTCTCCCGTATCTTCTGGGATACTCATAGGCCCTGTAATGCGATTCATAATGCGATAATACAAATATGACCCCGATTTTTTCGCCCAAGATTCACCCTCTCTGTTGCGGCGTTTCATAGCTACAATATCGGCACCATCACGCCACTTTTGCAACATGTCTGGAATCAATTCTGGAGGGTTTTGTAAATCAGCGTCTAGCACAATAATAGCCTCACCCTGGGCCTGCTCTAAACCTGCAGAAAGGGCTGCTTCTTTACCAAAATTACGTGACAAGATGACCGCTTTTACGCATTCATCAGCTTGGGCTTGCTGGGTTAAATAGTAGGCGCTGGCATCTTTACTGCCATCGTCTACCATCACCATTTCGTAGCTCAAGCCTACCTGTTGCATCACGTGCCTTACTCGCTCAAACAACAGCGGTAATACGTCTATCTCGTTATACACAGGGATAACCAGTGATATAACAGGTGGAGCCACACTCTGATCTATCTGCACTGCTTCACTAGCGGTTTGATTTTGCACGAAACACAACCTTTTTATATAACAAGAAATTAACCACCATAACCACACCTGTAGTCACAACTTGAGCTATCAGTGGGTCTGAAACTAATTCACCATAAAGACTATAGAATAAACCTAAGTTTAACAGCCAACTGATCAACACAGCTGGCATATAAGCTAACAGGGCTTTTTTATGTTGGCGCTTTGTTTTGAAGGTGAAAAAATACTGTAAGAAATAATTCACAATAGCACCTACAAAGGCACCGATGCTAGAAGCCAATACCGCTTCCACTTGCAGCTGGAGTAGGCCCCATAACGTGGCCCAATGTACTAGCGTCGCAATGCCACCACTAACCAAAAAGCGTAAAACTAATTTAACAAGCGTTAACAAAGATGAGGCGTTTGCCATTTAAAGGGCCAAATGTGAATAGGAGTAGGGCTATGAGTGCAAAATTATAAAATAATTCCCCTTCCAGAACAATGAATCAATACACCAACCATAGACCATGATTACACGCTTGGTATATAGTGCGCCAATATGAAGTGAACGGTAGGTGTTGGAACATGAGTAAAGCTCAAAATTTATTATTAATCGCATGCTTAGCACTGGTTGCAGTGTTGAGCACTTACACCTATTTGTCCCAGCAAAATAACACCGACAGGTGGTATAACCAAACCCAGGTAATAGAAGGCCAAGCTTTATTTGCAGACCATTGTGCCGCTTGTCATGGGGACAATGGGCAAGGTGCCGATAACTGGACACTACCCAATGCCTTAGGGGTTCGCCCCGCACCACCACTTAATGGTAGTGGTCATGCTTGGCATCACTCCTTAGCCGACTTAACCCACACAGTAATGCAAGGCCGCGGCGTTATGCCAGCGTGGAAGGGCACTCTAAGTGAAGCAGAGGTAATGGCTACTATAGCTTGGACTCAAAGCCTTTGGCCAAAGGAAATCTACACAGCTTGGTCTCAGGCAAACCCATGAGCCTGTCAGCACCAGAGGCCACACCTGCCCACTTACTTTATCGTAATGGCGCCATTATGGTGATTATGTGTGGCCTATTATGGAGCACTGCTGGGGTTGGGGTGCGCTATATTGGCGATGCCTCGGGCTGGCACATTGTGTTTTTTCGCTCCATTGGCCTGGTCATCACTATATTAGTAGTGATGGCTTGGCGCAGCAAAGGCGACCTAATCACACCACTAAAACGCACTAATATGCTTAGCATTGTGGCTGGCGTATTTATGGGGGCTTCATTTTTTGGCAATATTTTTGCTTTGCTCCACACCAGTGTAGCCAATGTCACCTTTTTACTAAGCTCATCACCTTTTATTGCTGCGTTACTGGGCTGGCTTATTCTTGGCGAACGAGTCAAAAAGCGCACCTGGGCAGCAATTGCACTTACAAGTGTGGGCGTGAGTGTGATGGTAGGCAGTGCTTTAACTGGAGATGGCATTGTTGGCATGGCTTTTGCCTTAATGATGGCTGTTAGCTATGCCGCATTTAGTGTAATTATGCGCCGTGGCAAAGGCAGCGACATGCTGCCTGCAGCATTAGTTGGGGGTGTTTTTTCCATGTTAGTGGCTGCAGTAGCCATTGATGACTTTGCCATTAGCTTGGCAGATCTTGGCATCTGCTTGGCTCTGGGTTTTTTCCAAATGGGCCTTGGGATAGTGTTATTTATCTATGGCTCAAAACACGTACCTGCTGCAGAGCTTACTTTACTCACAATGTTAGAAGTAATTTTAAGCCCTATTTGGGTTTGGTTTTTGTTTAGTGAGCACCCAGGTTATTGGACATTGATTGGTGGCAGTGTGATTATGCTAGGCGTGGTGGTGCAAGCCATTGGCGCTCGCTCCCGCCCCAAACACACACCTGCAAACCCACAAACACTTTAGCTATTTGCGGGCGCTAGGCTTAAATAAACGTAAGCGATTAGCATTAGTCACTACTGTGACTGATGACAAGGACATAGCCAAGGCTGCCAACATAGGGCTAAGCAACATGCCAGTGAATGGAAATAACACCCCTGCTGCAATAGGAATACCTAACGAGTTATAGGCAAACGCTCCCCAAAGGTTTTGTTTAATATTTCGTAACGTAGCGTGGCTTAATTCAATCGCATCTGCCACCCCATGTAATGAACTATTAAGTAAACATAGATCAGCACTTTCAATCGCCACATCAGTACCTTGGCCCATAGCAAACCCAACATTAGCTTGGCTTAGGGCTGGAGCATCATTGATGCCATCACCCACCATAGCCACCACATAGCCTTTATCTTGCAACTGTTTAATGTGGTTCAGCTTGTCTTGTGGCAGCAACCCTGCAGCATAATCATCCACACCCACTAGACTAGCTATACGGCTAGCTGTGGCTTGGTTATCCCCCGTTAACATCATCACTTTGATGCCTTGTGCTTTAAGTCGTGTAACTGCATTTTGGCTGTCAGGCTTGAGGGCATCTTCTAGCCCAAACGCCCCTATTAATGCCCCTTGATAAGCCAACAATACTAAGCTTCTACCTGCCTTTGCTTGTGCCTCTAACCATTTTTTTGCAATACCAGTATCCACTTTGTGAGTTTGCATTAGCAGGGTATTACCCATAACAAATTCGCCACTCACCACACCCATACCTGACACTGAAGTGAAGCCTTCAATGTTGGGTGCTACAAAATCTGGATCTGGGGTTTTAAGCATCAGCTGTTGCTGGCAATAAGCCACTATTGCCAGTGCAATGGGGTGCTCAGATGCCTGCTCTATGGCCTGGGAAAGCGCCAAGGTGTGCACTTTATCTGCACTATTGAACACGGCAAAATCTTCTACACTAGGGCTGCCTTGGGTAATGGTGCCCGTTTTATCCAATACCACCCAATCTATATCACTAGCATGCTGCAGTGCTTGGGCATTGCGTACCAAAACACCCATTTGTGCAGCTTTGCCTACCCCAATCATGATGGAAATAGGCGTGGCTAATCCCAAGGCGCATGGGCAGGCGATAATGAGCACCGATATGGCAGTAACAAAGCTATAAGTAAGCGCAGGCTGAGGGCCAAAGAAATACCATGCTAAAGCAGTAATAACAGCAATAACCATCACCACCGGCACAAAAATGGCGGCCACTTTATCTGCCAACTGACTAATAGGTGGCTTACTATTTTGTGCTTTTCTTACCATGTCTATAATGCGAGCTAAGGCGGTATTGGCGCCCACTCTTGTGGCTTCATAGATGACACTACCTTGGCCGTTAATAGTGCCTGACACCAAGTCGTCACCTAATTGCTTTAGCACAGGCATAGGCTCACCTGTCAGCATTGCTTCATCAAAATAGCTCTCACCTTGCATCACGATACCATCCACCGGCACACGCTCGCCGGGCTTAATGCGTAACAAGTCTCCCACTTTTACTTGTAGAATATTAACCTGTGTCTCGGTGTCCGTTATGGCGCCATTGTTACCCACCATGCATGCATGGCTAGGCCGTAAGCCAAGCAAGCTTTTGAGGCTAGACTGGGTTTTAAGACGTGCTCGCATTTCTAACACTTGCCCTAGATTAACCAAGCCAATAATCATCACAGCCGCTTCAAAATATACACCACGGGCATTTTCTGGAAAGATGCTTGGCTGATATACGGCTAAAATAGAATAAAACCAAGCGGCACTTGTACCGATAGCAATCAAGGTGTCCATATTGGCATGGCCAGACTTAAGCGCTTTGAAACCACTTTTATAAAAATGCTCACCCGTCATCATCATCATGGCTAGAGTAGCCCAACCTACTGCTCGCAATATGAATGGATCAGCAATATTCATACCAAAAAACATCAACCAAACACCCATGCCAACACCACCAGCGGCATACCAAGAGCGCGTCTTCATTAGCTTTTTTAGCTCTTGGGTTTGCTCCTCTTCCGCCACCGTAGGGTCTTCTATTAACTTAGCGTCATAGCCTGCCTTTTGCACCGCCTCAATTAATTGATGCACATCACCACCACTGATTTCTGCGGTGCGGCTGGCAAAGTTTACTTGGGCAGCCACCACGTTTGGAGCTTGGTTAAGCGCTTTTTCAATACGCCCTACACAGCCTGCACAAGTGACTCCCGATAAGGCTAACTGGGTCATCTTGTCTGATACGGTATTAGTCATGGCTGTTAACCTTCATTATTGGCGGATGTAATCTTCAATTAAGGGGTATAGATGATGGCCATAAGGCACACCAAACGCAAAAACCGCGGTGGCGTAGCATATCTCTCACCTTTAGGCGAAGGGAGTCCCCTTTAGTCTCATATACACGGTGCATCAGGCTATATAACAGCACCATAAAACCTAGTGTTACATAGAGTTTAAGGATTATTCAATGAATACAGATATTCAGTAAGAGCCTGTATATCATCTGTGGTCATTTTACCTGTGGTGTTTTCAAGCACATGGCTCATGCTGCCGCCCAAAAAGTCACCTTCTGGGGTCATCCCAATTTCTAAAGAAAATGCAATATCATCTTTACTCCAACCACCAAAACCCAGCTTAGCTATGTCTACTAACGCAGGCACATTCTCGCCTTCAGGCCCTTGCTTGTTGCCTACCATGCCAGCACCACCTTTTAAAGCACCCATTAAATTTCTAGGGGTATGACACTGAACGCAATGGCTTGGCCCATTGACAAGATAACTGCCTCTGTTCCATTGTGCACTTTGGTTGCGGTTTGGCGCCCACATTTCACCCATGCTAACTAGTTTCCAAACCCCCAACAATGCACGTTGGTCAAAGGGGAAGCTTAAATCATGAGCCCCTGCATCCTCTGGCACAGGGGTTTGCGCATCTAAATAGGCTTTAAGGTCTAGTAATTCCTGTTTTGGCATATTGGCATAAGATGTATATGGAAATGCCGGATAATAATGCTCCCCTTCAGGGCTTACTCCTTCACGCATGGCCCTAACAAACTCATCATCTGTCCAGCCACCAATACCAAATTGATGATCTGGGCTGATGTTAGGGCTGACAAACGTACCAAAGGGGGTGACCAACTCTACCCCACCAGCTAAAGGCTGATCCTTGGTATGGCACGAAACACAGCCGCCAATGTGAAACACGTACTCGCCGCGAGATACTGCTTCATCTTGCTGGGTATTAAGCGCTGTTGATGCCGCAGATACAAAAGGGGCAAATAATGCCACACCCAAAAAAGCCCATAAGGTAATCCTTTGATTGATCAGTATCATGGCCCTTACTTCTTTTTCCGATAGCTTTTATGACACGCCTTACAGCCACCGCTCAGCTTTACAAATTGTTTAGTAAGAGGGCGCAGCGCAGACCCCTCTTGCGCCATTTTGACTAGCTCTTTTGCACTCTTTTTTGTTTGCTCACTAATATTTACAAAGTCGTCCCACTGCTTCCAAATCACAGGTAAAGCCTCACTAGTGCCTTTGATTGATCCTTTAGGAAATAATTCAGGTACCCTACTACTATGGCCCGAAATAATCTCACTTTTATCTATAAATAACGCAGGGTCAAATGCTCGTTTACCTTTTACCATCTGCGCCATCGTTTTCATGGCCTTCGCCATTTCTGTCATGGCATCCATACGCTGCTTGACTACCCCTTTAGCGCCATTATGGGCGCTTGCATTAGAAGCACTTAATAAAAAGGTCAGCACCATTACCATAACGCTTATGTGCTTTGTTGTTTCAATCATATTGATGACCTCTTGATGTCATTTTTATCTACAAAATTTGTCCATTAACGGATATAGCACACTTATATTTAGTGAGAAATCGTCTTAATGCCATTTTGTTCTTGAACCTCACGAATGAATTTGATTAAAAACACCATATCTCCAAAAGCAACATGCTTTTGAGGTGGCATATCACCAAAATTCCAATGGTGTTGCCCCACCCCATTGCGTACTGCATTGATAAACGACTGATTACCATGATGGCCTGGGTTGTAGATATTATGTATCAATGGTGGGCCACCCATGCCACCAGAGGCATCAACACCATGACAGGATGCGCAATTTGTATTGAAGACTACCTGACCTTTACTTGCGGCAGCTGACAAAGGGCCAACCACCACATCTACATGGCCATTTTGATGATCTGCGAAGGCTGGGCTGACCAAAAAAAGCCCTGATAATAAAAAAATTATTGCACTAGTTACATTGTTCATTGTTTCACCTAAATTTACCTAAGAGACCTTAATTATTATTAATATAGACAGGCTGTATGCTCGCTACCGGCTGTCAATTATTTTCCATTTAGAATAAATATCATCAGACCAATGGGCTTGAAATGCGGCGATAACAGACTTCTGCTCTGCCTCAGTTAGGCTACCCTGAAACCCAGGCATGCTGCCTCCAAGGG
>Ga0308001_10000052_pt1 | contig 58074 bp, 52 predicted proteins | sample Neamet5_FD_203167 | JGI IMG/M metagenome (GOLD analysis project Ga0308001, IMG submission 203167) | Marine microbial communities from water near the shore, Antarctic Ocean - #5 | ecosystem: Environmental > Aquatic > Marine > Unclassified | place: Southern Ocean | collected 2014-06-04
TTGCCAAATCCACGCCTATGCGTTTAAGTTTCATGCGGGCTCCCCCTCCGGGATTGTTTGTTTCGTAACCTACAGTCTGGCGCAATGACGCCGTAGGAGGGAGGAGTCCATCTCATTGGGCTACGGCAGCGGTGCGCGCGGCGCACCCTAGGTGCAGTTTGATTCAGAGGATATTGGCGTAGTCCGCTTCGATGCGATCCAGGCTCAGATGGTTGAGGAAGTTGGAGAAGCACATCCAGGCCGACAGCGCGTTCATGTCCTGAAACTGCGGCGGCAGATACTTGGGCGGCTGCACCAGGCCCTCGTCCACCAGTTTGCGCAGGGTGCGCATGTCCTCCAGGGTGGTCTTGCCGCAGAACAGCAGCGGAATCTGCTCCAGCTTGCCTTTGCGCACCGCCAGCTGGATGTAGTTGTAGATCAGGATGAAGCCCTTGAGGTACGACAGGTCCTTGGTGAACGGCAGGCCCGTCGGCAGCGAGCCGCGGAACACCCGGCTGGCGTTGCTGTAGCCGCCTTCCAGGCCGTAGCCCTGCTCGCGGAAGAACTCGAATACCTCAAGAAAATCGGCGCCTTCCTCGGCCATGTGGATGGCGCGGGTGCGGTTGGTCAGCTTGCGCAGGCGGGTCGGGTAGGAGGCGAAGGCGATCACTTCCATGAGAATGGCCAGGCCTTCCTGGGTCACCGTCGATGAGGGTGGGCCCTTGGCCAGGAAGGTGCAGATCGGCTGGTTGAGGCCGTTGAGCGTGGTGCCGACATGCACCAGGCCTTCATGCACCTCCAGCGCCTTGACGTCGCGCTCGTTGAAACGCGCATCGCTGCGGATCTTGATGTAATCGGCGCCAGCGGCCGCGTCGGCAAGGATGCCGTCGGACTCGAACACACGAATGGTGTCGTCGCCGAACACCCCGGCCAGACGTTGCTGCAGGATGTTCACCGCATCACTGGCACCGAGGGTCTTGGCCTCGTCTTCCAGGTCACCACGCGCAGCGATGTTGTTGAGGTAATCCGAGAGCATCAGGCCGAGGTCGGCCAGGGTCGGATCACCGGCATGGAAGGCGTCGGAGGCAGCGCCGTACAGCTCCTGGCTGATCAGGCCGAAATCCTCGGTACCACGCGCCTCGAGCATGCGGATGACCATGCGGTATTCCTTGCACATGCGCCGCATGATCTGCCCGACCGGATTGAACTGACCGAGCTGGCGGGTGATGTCGCGCTCGATGTTCTGGAATTCCAACTTCTTCGCGGCGGCATCGAAGGCCAGCGGCCGACTCAGGTAGTAGTCGCGATTCACTGCCGGCGGCTGCTTGCCCTTGGCCTTGAGAAAGCCATCGCGGATGCCGTCGTCCCACTTCACTGCATCGAGTACACGGATGGGCGTTTGTGCTTCGACGATGCGGTCACTGAGGGCGCGGATACAGAGCTGATAGTCGTCCAGTTTCTGCTGGCTGTTCATTGCAGTTCCTACTCGGCGGCCCGCTGATAACGCGCCACTTCGACGAACAGGTCGGCATTGGCCGGGTCGTCGAGGTAAGCGAACACCTTGTCCAGCGGGCTGGTGATCAAAGCGCCGTCCGCTTCAGGCATGGAAACGGTCTGCCCTTCCAGCAGGCCCTTTTCCATATCCTGGAGAATGCGGTCGGTGTCGAGGTTGTACAGCACCAGCTCGTTGTCCTTGGTCAACTCGAAACCGGCAATGGCGAAGTTGGCCCCCAGGCTCTTCGGCAGGCCCGCCGAGAGGTACCAGCGGCGGCCATGATGAGCGACGGTGAAACCGAACTCCTCGAAGCTGCTTTCGTTGTCCGCGCTGCCTTCATAGATACGCGCCAGGTAGAGGTTGGAGCCGGCACGGGTGATCTCCAGAAATAGCTGGTCGCCCCACTCGTCCTGCCGGGTCCATTCGCCCAGCAGAGGTATCGGGGCAGCCTCGTTGGCCGGAATCGGGTCCTTGAAGGTGACCAGGCAACCACTCAACAGCAGGAAGGACAGGGCGACCAATGCGCGCCAGGCTTTCATTACGCTCTCCTTGTGAAGGCCGTTCGACCCGATGATCGACGGTTTACAACCCCAGAACCAGATTCATGTAGCGTTTAAGGATGGCCAGCATTCCTTGGCTGTCCAGGTGCTCTACACCGTCTAGCAGGCCCTGATACTCCATCCGCACGATGGCGGCCGTCAACAGCACGGCATCCTGTTCAGGCTGGCGCGAGCCCAGTACCTCGAAGAAGTGGGTGACCCCCTGCTGCAGGATCTGCCGGTGAGCTCGCACCAGCTCGCGCAGTCGTGGATTGAGCAAGGCTTCCTGCTGGAATGCCTGCTCGGCGATCAGGTGATCACGACGCTCATGCAACTGGCGCTGCACGTACTGCACCGCCAGAGCGGCGATTTCGTCAGCCAATTGCCGACGCGCCTGCTCGCTGCCATCCAGGCGCCCGACCATCTCCTCCAGCGCACCCTGGGTACCGGCCCAGAATGCCGCCATCTGCGCGGCGCTGCGCTCGACGAACTGGGCGAAGGTATCGGTGATCAGGTCATCGATGTCCTTGAAATAGTAGGTCGTGGCCGACAAGGGTACCTGCGCCTCGGCCGCCACAGCGCGATGGCGCACGGCGCGCACACCCTCGCGCACGATGATGCGCATGGCGGCATCGAGAATCGCCTGGCGGCGCTGCTCGCTGCCCTGACGGCTGGCCTTGCGGCCCTGGTACTGGACGCTTTCGGCGACAGCATTGGCTGCCTGGGTGGCATTCGGGGACGCGGGCACGGAGCTCAAGATGGGTCGACCCTCTAGGTTCTAGTTATGACAGGGAGAGTAATGGCTTGGACAGGCAAGCAAAAGGCTCCGTTTCGCTTACAGCCCTGGCGACCGGTGAAATTGCCGTGAAAAGTGCAACGACAAGTAGCAAAAAGCCGCCCGAAGGCGGCTTTCTGTGTGGCATCAAGCCTGCGGACGCATATGCGGGAACAGGATGACGTCGCGGATCGAGGGTGAGTTGGTCAGCAGCATCACCAGGCGGTCGATGCCGATGCCTTCACCAGCCGTCGGCGGCATGCCGTACTCCAGGGCGCGGACGAAGTCGGCGTCATAGTGCATGGCTTCGTCATCACCGGCGTCCTTCTCGGCCACCTGGGCGAGGAAACGCTCGGCCTGATCTTCGGCGTCATTGAGCTCGGAGTAGGCGTTGGCGATCTCACGACCACCGATGAACAGCTCGAAGCGGTCGGTGACGTTGGGATTGTCGTCGTTGCGACGCGCCAGTGGCGACACTTCGAACGGATACTCGGTGATGAAGTGCGGCTGCTCCAGCTTGCTCTCCACCAGCTCTTCGAAAATCATCACCTGCAGCTTGCCCAGGCCTTCGTGGCCGAGCACCTTGGCGCCGGCCTTCTTGGCGATGGCGCGGGCCTTCTCGACGTCGTTGAGGTCAGCCTCGGTGATGTCCGGGTTGTACTTGAGGATCGAGTCGTACACCGACAGACGCACGAACGGCTCGCCGAAGTGGAACACCTTGTCGCCATATGGCACGTCGGTGCTGCCCAGCACGGCCAGGGCCAGCTCGCGGAATAGCTCCTCGGTGAGGTCCATGTTGTCGCGGTAGTCGGCATAGGCCTGGTAGAACTCGAGCATGGTGAACTCGGGGTTGTGCCGGGTCGAGACGCCTTCGTTACGGAAGTTGCGGTTGATCTCGAACACTTTCTCGAAGCCACCGACCACCAGACGCTTGAGGTACAGCTCCGGGGCGATACGCAGGAACATGGCCATGTCCAGCGCGTTGTGGTGGGTCTCGAACGGCTTGGCCGCAGCGCCGCCGGGGATGGTCTGCAGCATCGGGGTTTCCACTTCAAGGAAACCGCGCTCGTTGAGGAAACGACGGATGTGCGCGATCACCTGCGAACGCACACGGAAGGTGTGGCGCACTTCCTCGTTGACGATCAGGTCGACGTAGCGCTGGCGGTAGCGCTGCTCGGTGTCGGTCAGGCCATGGTGCTTGTCCGGCAGCGGGCGCAGCGACTTGGTCAGCAGGCGCACGTTCTGCATGTCGACGTACAGGTCGCCCTTGCCCGAGCGGGCCAGGGTGCCCTCGGCGGCGATGATGTCGCCCAGGTCGAAGTGCTTGACCGCTTCCAGCTGCTCGGCTGGCAGGGTCTTGCGGTTGACGTAGACCTGCAGGCGCCCGGAGGTGTCCTGGATAACCATGAAGGCGCCACGGTTGAGCATGATGCGCCCGGCGACCTTGACCGGGATGGCGGCCGCTTCCAGCTCTTCCTTGGTCTTCTCCGCGTACTGTTTCTGCAGGTCGGCGCACAGGCTGTCACGGCGGAAATCGTTGGGGAAGGCATTGCCCTGCTCACGGACGGCAGCAAGCTTCTCTTTGCGCTGGGCAATCAGCTTGTTTTCTTCCTGTTGCAGCTCGTTGTGGTCGAGTTGTTGGTCGCTCATGGTCGTTTTATCTGCCTGGCGTGTATATGCAAATGGGGGTTTGGTAGGAGCCAGCTTGCTGGCGATGCGCTTCGAGAGCGTGATCGCCAGCAAGCTGGCCCCTACAGGGTAAGGCTTACAGGCCCTGCTTGAGGCTGGCCTCGAGGTAGCCGTCGAGGTCGCCATCGAGGACTTTCTGGCAGTCGCTACGCTCGACGCCGGTACGCAGGTCCTTGATGCGCGAGTCATCGAGCACGTAGGAGCGGATCTGATGACCCCAGCCGATATCGGACTTGCTGTCTTCCAGCGCCTGCGAAGCCGCGTTGCGCTTTTGCATCTCCAACTCGTACAACTTGGCCCGCAGCATTTTCATGGCGGTGTCCTTGTTGGCGTGCTGGGAGCGTTCGTTCTGGCACGCGACCACGGTATTGGTCGGCACGTGGGTGATACGCACCGCCGAATCGGTGGTGTTGACGTGCTGACCACCGGCGCCGGAGGAGCGGTAGGTGTCGATGCGCAGGTCGGACGGGTTGATGTCGATCTCGACCTTGTCGTCGATCTCGGGCGATACGAACACTGCCGAGAACGAGGTGTGGCGACGCGCGCCGGAGTCGAACGGGCTCTTGCGCACCAGGCGGTGCACGCCGATCTCGGTGCGCAGCCAGCCGAAGGCATATTCGCCCTTGATGTGCACGGTGGCGCCCTTGATACCGGCGACTTCACCCTCGGACAGCTCGATGATGGTGGCGTCGAAGCCGCGCTTGTCGGCCCAGCGCAGGTACATGCGCAGCAGGATGTTGGCCCAGTCCTGGGCCTCGGTGCCGCCGGAACCGGCCTGGATGTCCAGGTAGCAGTTGTTCGGGTCCATCTCGCCGCTGAACATGCGGCGAAATTCCAGCTTCTCGAGGATTTCGCGCAGGCGCTCGACTTCGGCGGCGATGTCGTTCACGGCGCCTTCGTCGTTTTCTTCGGCAGCCATTTCCAGCAGATCTTTGGAATCGGCCAGGCTGCCGGTGAGGTCGTCGATGGTTTCGACGATCTGCGCCAGCATGGCACGCTCACGGCCCAGGGCTTGGGCGTACTCGGGCTTGTTCCAGACGCTGGCGTCTTCCAGCTCGCGGTTTACTTCGACCAGGCGATCATGCTTGTGATCGTAGTCAAAGATACCCCCGAATTGACTGGGTTCGCTCGGACAGGTCCTTGATGCTGTTGAGGATCGGATTGATTTCCATGGTGGGCAGCACTCTCGGGCAAAAGACGCGAAACGGCTCAATCCGGCTCGCCCGGGCGGCTAATGCGCTGCCCTGGCCGAGCACGGCAAGAGCCGTGACCGCAAAGTTTCTGAAAAGCCGGCGAGTATACCCGACTCGAAGCCCCCTGGCAGCCCGCTGGCTGACCGGCGGGGCGCGCTCAGAACTTCAGGCTCAGGCGTGCGGCCAAGGCGTTGTCGCGCGCGTCTTCGGCGTAATGGCCCGCATAGGTCAGGCCCAGGTAGAGGCTGCGGCTGAGCTCATGATCCAGACTCAGGTCAAGACGCAGGCTGCTGCGCTCGAACTCACGACTGTGCATCTGCTGGAGTGCGCCATCGCCGTCGACCGCCTCGTCACGCAAGCGGTCACTGCCCAGGTTCTGCCGCAGCGCCAGACTGGCACGCCCTACCCACTTGCGCTGTTGCCAGTACCAGGGCGCGGCCAGGCGCCAGCCAAGCGTCAGGTAGCCAGCCTGCTCGTGCGCTGCCGCCAGGCGCAGTCCGTCGAAACGCCGGGCGTCGGCATCCAGATGCACTAACGCCAGGCCGGCAAATGGCTCCAAGGTGAAATTGCGATAGTCCATGGCGTAACTGCTTTCGCCAAACAGCTGCCAACTGCGCGCGTTATCGCACCGTTCCAGCTCATGCCAGCCGTGCAGCAACCCGAGCCGAAACCCCAACTGGTTGTATACCCGAGTCGCGGCGTAGACCCCAAGGTAACGACTATCGGTGCGGCCATGACCCTGATCATGATCCAGCCGGGCACGCGCCACTCCACCCAGCACACCGCCGATCCACTGTCCGCCCAGCGCACGATCCATCCCCATCAGCAGCCCCTCGCCGCGGCGCTCGAGGCCGGCGTCGTCCCAGCTCCCCTGGATGCCGCAGATGCGCGACCACAGTGGCCACTCGCCGGCCTCAGGCGCCGCCTCGCGAAAAGCGAAGCGCACCTGCTGCAGACGATCCAGGGCTGCCTCACGCGGCAACCTATCGCCCTCCAGGAGCAGGGCGCGCTGGTCCAACGCCAGGTCGCCAGCGACTACGCCCGTGGCGACCTGAAACAAGCCCAACCCGAGCAGCGCTACACGCAGAGCCATGTTCGCCTCCAGTCATCGACGCCCAATGCTAGGGTCTGTTGCCGTTTCGAGGCGAGCCGTGCGCGAAACGGCAACAGACCCTAGCAGAGCACACCGTCAGCCACACCCACCGAGGCACCTCGGTCGAGCGGTCACGCGCTCACCCCTCAACCAGGCTCGCACTGCGGCACCACGCTTATCGCCGCTCGCGCATCGGCGGCGATCATCTGCGCGGCCTTTTCCGCGATCATCAGTACCGGCGAGCAGGTATTGCCCGAGGTAATGCTCGGCATGATCGACGCGTCGACCACACGCAAACCGGCGATACCATGTACGCGCAGACGCGCATCGACCACCGCTTCACGGCCCTGGCCCATGGCGCAGGTGCCGACCGGGTGGAAGATGGTAGTGCCGATCTCGCCCGCAGCACGCTGCAGGTCCTCCTCGCTCTGGTACTGCGGCCCCGGCTTGTATTCCTCGGGCCGGTAGCGGGCCAGGGCGGGCGCGGCGACGATGCGCCGGGTCAGGCGAATGGCATCGGTCGCCACCTGTAGATCCCGTTCGTCACTGAGGTAGTTTGGCCGTATCAGCGGGGCTACGCTGGCATCGACGGAGGCAATCTGAACGCTGCCGCGGCTGGTCGGGCGCAGGTTGCATACCGATGCGGTGAAGGCCGGAAAATCGTGCAAGGGCTCGCCAAAGCGCTCCAGCGACAATGGCTGCACGTGATACTGCAGGTTGGCGCGCGCCTGGCCGAGGTCGGACTTGGCGAAGGCACCAAGCTGGCTGGGCGCCATGGACAGCGGCCCGCTGCGCCTGAGCAGGTACTCCAGGCCCATGCCCAGCTTGCCCCAGGGGGTGGCTGCAATGCGGTTGAGCGTCTTCACGCCCTCGACGCGATAGATCAGGCGCAGTTGCAGGTGATCCTGCAGGTTCTCACCGACACCTGGCAGCTCGTGCCTGACGCCGATGCCCAGGCGTTCGAGCAGCGGCCGTGGGCCGATGCCGGAACGCTGCAGCAAGACCGGTGAACCGATGGCGCCGGCACACAGGATGATCTCGCGACGTGCCGCCACCCGCAGCGCCCGCCCCTGGCTGCGCATATGCAGGGCACGGGCGCGACCGCCCTCCAGCTCCAGCCGTTCGGCTTCGGCGCCGGTCAGCACCTGCAGATTGGGGCGCTGGCGAATATCGCGCAGAAAGGCCTTGGAGGCATTCCAGCGCACACCGCGCTTCTGGTTGACCTGAAAGTAGCTGCAGCCTTCGTTATCCCCACCGTTGAAATCATCGACGCTGGCAATACCACTCTGCTCCGCTGCATCACGGAAGGCCTCAAGAATCTCCCACGACAGACGCTGGCGCTCGACCCGCCATTCGCCGTCGCCACCGTGCCATTCGCTGGTGCCAGCAAAATGATTCTCCGAGCGTTTGAACAGCGGCAACACATCACGCCAGGCCCAACCGGGATTACCCGCCGCAGCCCAGCCATCATAGTCCGCGGCCTGGCCACGCATATAGATCATGCCGTTGATCGACGAGCTGCCGCCAAGCACGCGGCCACGCGGGTACTTTAACGAACGGCCATGCAGACCGGGATCGGCCTCGGTGCTGTAGCACCAGTCGGTACGCGGATTGCCGATGCAGTAGAGGTAGCCGACCGGAATGTGGATCCAGGGGTAGTTGTCACGCCCACCCGCCTCGACCAGCAACACGCTGACGCCAGGGTCGGCAGACAGCCGATTGGCCAACAGACAGCCGGCCGGACCGGCACCGACGATCAGGTAGTCATAGGCATCCAGGAGCGCTTGCGACATGGGCATCCTCGCGTGTCGTTCTTGTCGTTGGTCTTCAGCCTAAAACAAGCCGGGGGCCGGGATGAATGGTCTTTTGGTCTGATGCGCATGCTGAATGCGCGCTCATCGCCTGGCAGCTATGGTGAAGCACCTGCGCTCTGCGCTTTACTTGCACGTAATCCTGCCAGAGCCCACCCGTTATGCCACCTGCGCCAGCCAGCACACCACACAAGCCCCTTCCCCGCTTATCGCGACAGCGCGGCTGGCTCCACTGGCTTCCGGGGCTGCAAACGCTCAGGGACTATCGCCTGGCCTGGCTGCCGAAGGACATTGCCGCCGGCCTGGTGCTGACCACCATGCTGGTGCCGGTGGGCATTGCCTATGCCGAGGCTTCCGGCGTGCCCGGCATCTATGGCCTGTACGCGACCATCGTGCCGCTGCTGGCCTACGCCCTGTTCGGCCCCAGCCGTATTCTCGTGCTCGGCCCGGATTCAGCCTTGGCAGCACTGATTCTCGCTGTGGTGCTGCCGCTCTCAGGCGGCGACCCGATGCGCGCGGTGACCCTGGCCAGCATGATGGCCGTGGTGGCCGGCCTCACCTGCCTGATAGCCGGACTGCTGCGCCTGGGGTTCATCACCGAGTTGCTGTCCAAGCCCATCCGCTATGGCTACATGAACGGTATTGCACTGAGCGTGCTGATCAGCCAGACGCCCAAGTTGTTCGGCTTTAGCATCGACAGCCAGGGTCCGCTCAGCGACCTCCGGGCCATCGCCAGCGCGCTGATCGAGGGCCAGGCCCACCTCTACAGCCTGCTCGTCGGCGCCGGCACACTGGCCTTGATCCTGCTGCTGAGCCGCTTCCGGCAATTGCCCGGCATCCTCATCGCCGTGACCCTGGCAACCCTGGTGGTGGCCCTGTTCGAGCTCGATAGCCAGGGCGTACAGGTGCTCGGCGAACTGCCCCAGGGGCTGCCCAGCTTCACCCTGCCCTGGCTCAGCGGCGTCGATCTGGCCAGCGTGGTGCTGGGCGGTATCGCCGTTGCCCTGGTCGCGTTCGCCGACACCAGCGTGCTGTCGCGTACCTATGCAGCACGTACCGGACGCCCAGTAGACCCCAATCAGGAGCTGGTCGCCCTTGGCGCGGCGAACCTGGCCGGTGGTTTGTTTCAGGGTTTTCCCATCAGTAGCAGCGCCTCACGCACGCCGGTCGCTGAAGCTGCAGGCGCGATGACCCAGGTCGCCGGTATCGTCGGCGCCCTGAGCGTCGCCCTGCTGCTGGTGCTGGCCCCGGACCTGATGCAGCACCTGCCCACCAGTGCGCTGGCCGCGGTGGTGATTGCCGCTGTCATCGGCCTGTTCGTGGTCACCGACCTGCGGCGCATCTTCCGCGTGCAGCAATGGGAGTTCTGGCTGTCGATGGCCTGCTTCGCCGGCGTGGTGACCTTCGGCGTGATCCCCGGCATCGGCATTGCCGTGGTGCTGGCGGTGCTCGAATTTCTCTGGGATGGCTGGCGCCCGTACTACACCGTTCTCGGCCAGGTAGAGGGCATCCGCGGTTTCCATGACATCAAGCGACACCCCGATGCGCGGCAGATACCCGGCCTGCTGCTGTTTCGCTGGGACGCGCCGCTGTTCTTCGCCAATGCCGAGCTCTTCCAGCAATGTTTGCTGCAAGCGCTGGAAAAAGCCCCGGCGCCAGTGCGCCGCGTGGTGATCGCCGCCGAACCGGTTACCAGCATCGACGTGACCTCTGCCGACATGCTCGGCGACCTGGAACGGATGCTGGCTGAAGCCGGCATCGAACTGCATTTCGCGGAGGTCAAGGGGCCGCTCAAGGACAAGCTGCGGCGCTTCGGGTTACTGCACGACGATCAGCCAAGGCACCTTCAACCAACGGTTAGCGCGGCCGTCGAAGCCTACCTGAGCGATCATGCTGATGAGGCGATGCCGGGCCATGCCCGGCATGCGGGCTGAAACGAGAAGACGACTCAGACACCGGCCGGCAGCGAGCGCACCTGGGTTTCCAGCTCGCTCTTCAGCGCCAGTGGCAGCTTCAGTTGACGCGCTAGCTCCTCGAGGTAGGCGCGCTCCATGAAGTGCTCTTCGTCGACCATCAGCACACTGGCCAGGTACATTTCTGCGGCCATTTCCGGCGTGCTGGCAGCACGCGCGACGTCGGCCGGATCCAGCGGCTTGTTCAGCTCGGTGTGCAGCCAGCTCTGCAGTTCGGCGTCCTGCGCGAGCTTGCCCAGTTCTTCTTCGATCAACTGCCGCTCACGCTCATCGACATGACCATCGGCCTTGGCCGCCGCCACCAGCGCCTTGAGAATGGCGCGGCTGTGCTGCTCGACTTGCGGCGCCGGCAAACGATCCAGGGTTTGCGGCTCGACCGGCTGCGCACCACCCTGCTGGGCTTGCTGCGCCTGCCAGTTGCCATAGGCCTTGTACGCCATCACGCCGAGCGCGGCCAGACCACCATAGGTCAGCGCCTTGCCGCCCATCTTTCGCGCCTTCTTGCTGCCCAGCAGCAGGCCGACCGCACCGGCCGCCAACGCGCCGCCACCGGCGCCCGAGAGCAGACTGCCCAGGCCTCCGCCAGAGAGCAGACCGCCTAGACCGCCTGCCTGCTGCCCCTGAGGGCTCTTCGCCGCAGGTTTTTGCATGGCCTGCTGGCCGGCCTTGAGCAGTTGGTCGAGCAGATTACTGGTGTTCATCACGAACTCTCCTGAAAAGTAGGCACCGGAACATCCGACCCCGGAAAGCACCGGGAAATCCCGTGGCTCTTCAACCGACAGCGGTTGAACGGACGTGAATTTCTAGCAGAGTTCGCCCCAACCAGCCGGGCATATTGGTAACGCCGAATTTCATAACCGTCGCACTCAGCGCGGGGCGATGTGCGCCACCATCAGTTGCACGGTTTCATTGCCACGAAACTCGTTGAGGTCGAGTTTGTACGCCACTTCGGCCCAACGCAGCGTCGGATTGGGCCAGACCTCGCGATCGATGTTGAAGGCGATACCGTCGAGTTGCACGCTGCCGCACTCGGTCTTGAGTACCAGCTTCAGGTGACGCTCACCGACGATGCGCTGATTGACGATCTGAAACACGCCATGGAACAGCGGTTCGGGAAAATGCTGGCCCCAGGGCCCGGCGTTGCGCAGAGCGCGGGCCAGCTCCAGATGGAATTCGGTGGCGTCTAACTGGCCGTCTGAGAGCAAGCGACCGGTCAGGTCGTCCTCGCACAACTGGCGGCGTACCTCGGCATCGAAGGCGACGGCGAAGGCGCCGAAATTCTCCTGCGGCAGCGACATCCCGGCAGCCATGGCATGCCCGCCGAACTTGCTGATCAGCCCCGGATGACGCGCCGCCACGGCGTCCAGCGCATCGCGGATATGCAGCCCCGGCACCGAACGCGCCGAGCCCTTGAGCAGGCCGTCGCCGGCATCGGCGAAGGCGATGGCCGGGCGGTGATAGCGCTCCTTCAGGCGCGAAGCGAGAATGCCGATCACCCCCTGGTGCCAGTCCGGCTCGAACAGGCACAGGCCGAATGGCATGTCCGCCACTGGCAGATCCTTGAGCTGGGCCAGCGCCTCACGCTGCATGCCCTGCTCGATGGCCTTGCGATCCTGGTTGAGCTGGTCGAGCTGCACCGCCATGTCACGGGCCAGGGCTTCGTCGTCGCAGAGCAGGCATTCGATACCGAGGCTCATGTCGTCCAGGCGCCCGGCCGCATTCAGCCGTGGGCCGAGGATGAAACCGAGATCGGTGGAGGTGATACGCCGATGATCGCGCCCGGCTACTTCGAGAATCGCCCGCAGGCCCGGCCTTGCCCGGCCGGCACGAATACGCGCCAGGCCCTGGTGCACCAGGATGCGGTTGTTGGCATCCAGCGGCACCACATCGGCGACACTGCCCAGCGCCACCAGGTCGAGCAGCTCGCCTAGATTCGGCTCCTGCCGACTGGCAAACCAGCCGATCTCGCGCAGCCGCGCGCGCAGCGCCAACAGCACATAGAACATCACGCCGACACCAGCCATGGCCTTGCTCGGAAACTCGCAACCCGGCTGATTGGGGTTGACGATGGCATCGGCCGCCGGCAGCTCCGGCCCAGGCAGGTGGTGGTCGGTGACCAGCACCGTCAGCCCGGCCGCCTTGGCGGCAGCCACGCCGTCGACGCTGGAGATGCCGTTGTCGACGGTCAGCAACAGATCGGGTTGGCGCTCCAGCGCCACGGCAACGATCTCCGGAGTCAGGCCATAGCCGTACTCGAAGCGGTTCGGCACCAGATAATCCACATGCGCCGCGCCAAGCAGACGCAGGCCAAGCACGCCGACCGAGCTGGCGGTGGCGCCGTCGGCGTCGAAGTCGCCGACGATCAGGACACGCTGACGCTGTTCAAGCGCCTGCACCAACAGCTCCACCGCCGCATCGATGCCCTTGAGCTGCTGGTACGGGATCAACCGTGCAAGGCCCTTGTCCAGCTCCTCGGCAGACTGCACGCCGCGGGCGGCGTAGAGACGGGTCAGCAAAGGCGGCAGATTGCCCAGGTCAGGCAGTTGTGCGGGTAAGGGACGGGCTTCGATACGCATCTTGGGTCTTTTTCTTGTAGGGCGGGTGCAACCCGCCACAGTGATCCGGCGGGTTGCACCCGCCCTATGATTTCAACGCTGACCAGCGAGCCACTCAATGGGGATTTCGTGCTGACCACGCTCGTCGGTGACGAACAACTCACCATCGCTGATCATCACGCTCCAATTCAGCGAACGTGGCATGTCCAGCGCCAGGTCGGCCAATGCTTCCTGGCCCAGGGCGACCACGTTGATATTCTTCAGGCTGCGTACGGGATCGAGGCACTTGGTTTGCCACACGCGCAGGTTACCGTAGGCCACCAGGCTGAATTTTTCGGTACGCCGCGAGCACCAGGTAATGCGCTCGCTATCCGGCTGCCCCACTTCGATCCAGTGCAGCACGCGATCATCCAGGCTCTTTTCCCACAGCGCCGGCTCGTCGACATCCGACAGACCGCGGCCGAACGCCAGTTGCTCGTGATAGAACAGCGCATAGGCGATCAACCGCGCGGCCAGGCGCTCTTCGGTTTCGGACGGGTGACGCGCGACGGTGAAACGCAGGTTTTCATAGACGCTGCGATCCATGTCGGTGAGGTTCAGTTCGATCTTGTACGTGGTCGATGGCAGGGCCATGGCGGGCTTCTTGGCTGGTCGAAAGAGCGCAAGTCTAACGCGAAAGCATGGCCCCCGCCGACCTTCAACAGGTCATACGGCAGATCCTCAGTTGCTCATCGGTGTAGTCGATGATCGCTTGCAGGCTGCTCAGATCGAGGTGCAAACGGCAGTAATGCTCGCCATGACGCCAGGCCAGCAGCAGTTGGTCGTCAGCCGCATAGTTCTGCTCGAAACGCCCCTCGAAAGCCGGATGCTGGCAACGAAAGCGCATCAGCGCCAGCAAGCGCTGCACCAGTGGCTGCTGCAATGCCTGCTCGGCCTCCTCAAGGCTGTAGTAATGGCGATTGACGTCGCGCGCCTCGCCGGTCTGCTCGAGCAGGTCAAAGTCGTTGCAGCCAGCCAACAGGCCAACGTAGTAAACCTGCGGGATACCCGGCACGAAGAACTGGATGGCGCGTGCGGCGATATAAGCCTCGTCATTGCGCATAAGCGCCTCGTAGAAGGTGCAGGTCAGCTGGTAGATGGCCCCGACGCTGTGCACGTTCACCGCCGAGCGACGCATGATCGGGTCGGCGCTGCGGGTCGAGACCTCGTCGATCAGGTACTGGATCTGCGCCTCGGGCAGCATGCCTTCGACATCCGGAATGCAGATGCCGTCGTGGGTATCGAGCACGGTGATCTGGTTACGCGGGCACATGCGCAGCCAGTTCTTCAGATAACGGCTGCTGCCACTGAGCAATGCGTGCAATACCAGCGGCGGCAGGGCGAAACCGTAGGGGCGCATCTGCCGCCGTGAGATGGCGTACTGGTAGCTGATATGGTCATGCACCTCCGGCAGCATCTCGGCCTCGTACTTGGCCCCGGTTTCGCGGAACAACTCGAGGATGCGGTACACGTTCGGCTCCACCAGAAAGCAGCTGGTACCGATACGTTTGGTGGTGTAGCCGAAGGCATCCAGACGAAACAGCTTGACCCCGCGCGCCGCGAGAAAGGCCATGTACTGCTCCATCAACTGGTAGGTTTTCGGCGAGTCGTAATTGAGGTCGATCTGCCGTTCGGTGAAGGTGCACCAGACCCGGCAGGTTTCGCCATTGGCCAGGCGCACCTCGCGAAACGGCTCCTTCTCCCGGCGGATATGGATCTTGGCCAGGTCGTCGTGGCTGATCTCGCCGAAGCTGTCGACCTGCACGAAAAGATCCGCGTAAGTCGAGGCCTGGCCATGAGCGAGGAAGTCCAGGAACTCCGGCGACTCGTCGGCGATATGGCTGATCACCAGATCGACGCACAGGTCGAAGCGCGCGGAGATGCGCTCGACATCCGCCCAGTCGCCGTAACGCGGATCCACCTCCATATGTGTGAGCGGCGAGAAGCCACCATCGGCATTGGACGGATACAGCGGCAGGATATGCACCCCGCCCAGCGCATCGGCCAAGTGCCGATCCAACAGCTGGTAAAGCTCCCCCAGGTTACGTCCCAGGCGGTCGGGATAGATGATCAGTTGAACAGCGTTGCGCAGCGCCATAAGCCCCCCGGTACATTGATGGTCTGGCCACGATCGCGTCGTGCACCAAGAGAACCCGCGACATCGGTCAAGAGTGCAGCGTCAGAGTCGCACCAGTACCGCCTGCAACGCCTGCTCCGGTGCCTCACGCCATAGACCGTAGCTCAGCGGCAAGGTCTCCAGGCCGGCGCGCGCCAGCACCAGGTAGCGCTCCAGTTCGAGAAAGCCTTCGCCCTCCCCCGGAAAGCCGATCAGGTCAATGGCCAGGCACTTGTAGCCGCGGCGACAGAATAGATCCAGCACTTGCCCGGCCAGCGGATAGTGACTCCACACGCTGATACCCTGACTTTCGGGCGCCTGACACAGGTTCTGGCGGGCGCTTTCCAAAGCCCCCGCCTGCGAACTGACAGCAGGCTTGTGCAGGAATTCCAGGTAGCGGCGCAACAGATACGTGGCAGACGCCAGTTGCCATGCACCTGCTGCGGGTCGGTGGCGAGCAAGTGGCTCTGCCCGTCCGCCGTCGCTTGCAGGCTCGCTTCGTAATAGAACAGCGGGCCGCAGATCATCTGCGAACCACCGCCCTCCAATTGCAGGCGGCCACAGATCAGCAGCACGCCTTAGACCAGTTGCAGTTCACGCTGATACAGCGCCTGCGCCTCGGCCAACGCACGCCCCAGCTTGGCCGCCAACGGCAACAGCGGTATGCCACCGCTGGCCAGTTGCTCACGCCCATCGAGCCAGGCCCAGCGGTTGGCCGGCAGCTTGCCGAGGTTGTCCAGGTCCAGGTCGCGGCTGTCGGCCAGGTAGCAGCTACGATAGAAACCGAGGAGCTGGCGAGCGTGAGAATGACTCATCAATTACCTGCGTAACGTGCCCAGAGCGCTTCGAATTCACGACTGTAGGCTGCCACCAGTTGCGGATGGTCGATCACCAGCAGGTTTTCCTCGTTGCTGGTGGTGGCGCTGCGCGTCCAGTTGAAGCTGCCGTTGAGGAGCAAGCGACCATCGAACAGGGCAAACTTGTGGTGCATGTGATAAGGCCCGGCGTCGATACGCAGCGGCACGCCCTTGTCACGCAGCCACTGGATATCGCTGCCGACATCGAACTGTTTTTCGTTGTCGGTGATCACCCGCACGGCGATGCCGCGCTCATGACAGGCGAGCACCTCTTCGCTGAGTTGATCGTCGGAGATGGTGTAGACGCAGATCTCCACGCTCTTGCGCGCCTGGCGGCACAGCTCGCGAATCTTGCGCTGGCAGCTCTCGCCCGGACTGAAGTGAGCGCTGGCGTGCTCCACGCGCGGCGCGCTGCCAACGCTGTCGAGGGTCTTGATCACCTGCTCCAGCCATTTCAGCGCCTGCTCGACGTTCTCCGGTTCGCGCATCAACTCGCGGGCCAGGGCGAAGGCGCGGTTGCGCATGAAGCGCACCTGATCCTGATTCAACTCGCTGCCCAACTGGCGCAGCTCGTCACGCTCCTCATTGCTCAGACGCAGATCGGCCAGGCTGTCGCGCAGTTGCTGATCGAGGCGATTGAAATCCATTTAAAGTCCCTTTTAACGATATTTACGACGGCTCAGCGCGGCATAGAGAACACCGCAGAAAGCTCCCGCCAGGTGGTATTCGAAGGAAACGCCGGCACGCGGCAGCAGGCCGAAGAACCAGCCGCCGTAGAGGAAGAACACCAGCACGGCCAACAACAGGTCGAGCAGGCTGCGCTCGAACCAGGCCCGCGCCAGCAAAAGCCCCCAGAAGCCGAACAGCCAGCCGCTGGCACCGAGGTGCAGGCCGATACGGCCGAACAGCCAGACCAGCAGGCCGCTGCCGATGATGATAAAGGCGCTGGCGAAGAAGAAGTCGCGGCGCGAGCGCAGCAGCACCAGGCTGCCGAGCACCAGCAGACCACTAAGGTTGCTGAGCAGATGCGCCCAGCTGCCATGCAGCCAGGGCGCGAAGAGAATGCCGGGCAGCGCCTCGATATGCCGAGGCACCAGGCCCCAGACGTTCAAGGCGCCGCCAAGGGCGCCATTGACCATTTGCACCAGCAGCATCGCGCCGCTGATCACTAGCAGCGGACGCAACTCAACCAGCCAACCTCGCCTCACGGCGCCTCGTCGTCCGAGTCGTCGCTGCGCTGCTCCTGGCCGAGTAGCGCGCCGAGATCGCGCAATTGGGTGGAGATTTCCAGCATGCGGTTGTGGGTACGCAAATCGATGTCGATTTTCTTGTCCATCGCCTTGATCAGTGGCAGGAAGCTGTTCTCCAGGCTATCGGCCAGGCTTTCCAGCAATTTTTGCGTGCCCTGCTGCGGCGGCGCAACCACCTCCACCTGCGGGCGCAGTTTGCCGAGGTTGTCCAATCCAGCCAGCAACTGCTCCCAGGGAATACTCGGTGTCTCGCCGGCCGATTTGCCAGCGCCCAGGCCACGCACGCTCTCGACCAGATCGTTGAGCTGCGCCACCACGCGGCCTCCAACGTCCGTATCGCTGCCGCCCATGGCCTTGTTACGCAGGAAGTCACGCTTGATCTGCGTCCAGCGCTCAGTCTGCTCCGGCGTCATGTTGCCACGCAGCTCGGCGAGCTTGAGCAGGTTCTCTTCGGCGCCGGTGGTGAGCAGTTGCGACTCGCCCTGGTAGTGGTCGGCGATCAACTGCAGCAACTCGGTATCGTTCATCACCGCGCTGATCTTCTCGGCCATCTTGTTCATGTTGCGGTAGCTGCCCTGCAACTTGAACGGTGGCTCGGTGCGGTAGCTGTCGGCCTGCGCGGCGCTGACGATGTACTGCTGGTTGACCCGGCCGACCACGTCGCGAATCTGCATCAGACGCTGCAGGGTCGAGGTGATTTCGTTGATCTCGGCGGCACTATAGGTGTGCGACAGCTCATTGGCCGAGAACGGCTTGCCCTCGGCCTTGGCGACGAAGCGATAGACATCGGCCATGTCGCGGGTAGCCAGCGGCGCCAGCACCGGGTTGGAGGTCAGACCGTTCTCGATGTAGGACAGCGCAAAGGCTTCCTGCATACCGCCCAGGGTGTCGCCGAGGTTGTAGATGTCGGCGCGGTTGGCGAGCATATCGGGGATCTTGAACACGTCGCCGGACTCGGTGTACGGGTTGCCGCTCATCACCACACAGAACTTCTTGCCGCGCATGTCGTAGGTCTTGGTGCGGCCCTTCCATACGCCCTCGATGCGCCGTGTGCCGTCGCACAGCGAGATGAATTTCTGCAGGAATTCGGGATGGGTGTGCTGGATGTCGTCGACGTAGAGCATCACGTTGTTGCCCATCTCCAGCGCCAGGTTGAGCTTTTCCAGCTCCTGGCGCGAAGTGGCATCTGGCGCCTGCACCGGGTCGATGGAGCGCACCTCGTGGCCGAGTGCCGGGCCGTTGATCTTCATGAAGATCAACCCCAGGCGATGCGCCACGTACTCCATCAGCGTGGTCTTGCCGTAGCCGGGCGGCGAGATGAGCATCAGCAGGCCCATCAGGTCGGTGCGCTTGTTCTCACCAGCGGTACCCATCTGCTTGGCCAGGTTGTCGCCGATAAAACCCAGGTACACATCGTTGATCAGCTTGTTACGCACGAAAGACGACAGCGGCCGCGGCTTGAACTCGCTCAGGCGCAGGGCCTGACGCTCGCGGTTGATCACCTCCTGGCGCAGCGCCTGGTAACGCTGCAATTGCGGCACGAAGTGGCCACGGTGCTGCTCGAGGCGGGCGAAGTAGTCATCGATGGCCAGCACCAGGGCACCATCCTGCACACGTGGGTGATCGCCAAGCAGCCCATTGACGGTGAAGCGCAGGTCGACCTCGGTGAAGCGTCGTGGGAACTCGTCGTCCAGCAGGCTGATGGCCACGGCTTCGGGAATGTATTCGGCCAGCTCGGCCAGCGCTTCATCCTGCGCACACAGGCCATCGATCCAGGTCTGCGCCAGCGACCAGCGCTGCACCGGGCGGCCACGCAGGTTGTTCAGCGCCTCGCGGTAGTCGTCCCAGACATGGCTGGCTTGCATGCGCTGCTGCAGGCTATCGAGCAGTTGCCGGGCGTACTTGCTGAAGGTGAACTCGATGGGCTTGGCCGCCAGCTCCTCGACCAGGTAGGCGGCTGCCGCCTGGCGCTGCGCGGCCGTCACCGCCAACGGGTGCTGAGCGAGGAAGCGCTGCATCGCTGCCGCGATCTCCTCCTGCAAGCGCAGTACGCCATTCTCACTGCCGAACATCTGCCGCAGATGCAGGCTGCTGCGTGCGCGCTCGGGCCATAGTTCGGCCTCGATGTCCTGCCCCCAGCGGTTCCAGAACAGCGCGGCGAAACCCCGCGCGGCCGGCGCGTAGCGCAGCAGTCCGGCGCTTTCGCGCAGCGGCAGCAACTGGATCAGGATCAGCGCCGCATCGTGGTCGTGGATGCCCTTCTCGTAAGCATCCTTGTAGCGCGGCGCAGCGAAGTCGCGGATCAGCCGGGTCAGGTCATCGGGCTGCGCCAGATGGGTCTTGAGCAGATCCAGGCTCAGTCCTTCACGCCCGCCCAGAGCTGCGTCCAGCACCAGCCCCGCCAGGTATTCGGCGCGGTACAGCGCAGACGACTCGGACTCCAGCGAGACCTGCCAGTAGTCGCGCAGGCCTTCCAGCGTCTCGTCACGCAGCGGTTCGAGGAAATCGGTGCCGGTCAGGTGCAGATACAGCGCATCGCCGCGCGGCATCAGGGTCAGGTCGAGTTCCTGAGTGTTGACGCTGAAGCGGTGACGCGGGCCGAGCTTGATGACGTTGCCGCCCTCTTCGAACAGCTCGCTCTTGTCGCGCAGCGCACGTACCGCCTGGTCGCGTGCAGCCTTCAGACGCGCTTCGACGTCATCAGCCTTGACGCTGTCCTTGAGCTCACGCAGGCGCTCGGCCATCTCGCGCAGCTTGAGAATCAGCGGGTCGGCGGCGAAGAAGGCGTTGAGCTCTTCCATCTGGGTCAGACGTGCGGTGCGTCGGACGAGGCTGTCGAGGATGCGCTGGGCGGCATCGAGCACGCCCTGGGCGCGGCGCTGACGCTCGTCGAGCAGGCTCTGCTTGTGCGCCTCGAAGGTTTCCAGCAACTCTTCGCGCTTGCCGAGGATATCGCTGAGGAACTGCTCCTGATCACCGAACTGGCTTTCCAGTTCTTCCAGTTGCACCAGCAGACGCGACAGCTGTTCGTCGCACTTCTCCGGATCCTGAGCCAGCGCCAAGGCGTTGGTGATGCCCTGGCCGAACAGTTTGAACTGGGCGCCGAACTGCGCCACCGTCTCGGCCGAGCCCAGGCCTTTGCGCCGTTGCTCGGCACGCGCCTTGGCCTGGTTGAGCCGGGCGTATACCTCGGAAATCGATTCGACGATGGCGGTACGCTGGGTGGCGTCATCGATCTTCAGCGACGCCATCAGGCTCGACAGCATGTCGAGGTTGCCGGCCATCTCCTGCATCTCGACCAGCGGTTCATTGAGCTGGGTGACGGTATCGGCCTTCTGCGCCAGGCCGTCCAGCTCGCCGAGGCGCTGCACATAGGGTTGCAGCGCCGCATCACTGGCGAGGAAGGTCGAAGTAGCGCCGGCCACGCGCTCCTGTGCTTCGAGCAGTTCGGTTTCCATGGCGTCGATACGCGCCACGTCGATGTAGCGGTAGTCGCGGATGGTCAGCAACTGGCCGCGCTGCGCGGTGATGGTATTGAGCGCCTCGACGAAATGCTGCACCTCGTCCCAGCTGTCGACCAGCAGGCCGGAGAGCAGGCTCTTCTGCCGCGACTCGGCCTCAGCCATGGCCCGACTGGACTGCTGGCGAATGCTCTCGACCTTCTCGAACTCATCCAATACCAGCTCGGAAGTAGAAGCCACTTCGCGCAGCAGCGGCGCCAGCTCAGCGCACTGGGCGTCGCCCAGCCAATGGTAGATGTCGAACAGCCGGCGAGTGTTCTGGCATAGCTGGGTGTAACGCGCCACCGACACTTCGCGACTGTCGATCTCGCGACTGAGGTTGAGCAGATCGGACACGCCGCGCACCAGTTCAGCATTGCCGATGCGCCCGAAGAAACCGCTGCGCGCCGGCTGGCGAGCGGCATGGTCCTCGCTCTCGAACGGCGTCTGCCAGATCTGCATCGGATGGATGCGGGTCGGCTCGCTGCCCTCGGCGGAGAAGATCACCATGCGCCCGTCTTCCAGGCGCGCATAGCCGTGACCGAAGATCGGGTTGTGCAACTGGCGGTTGATCATGTTGTAGGTGAACAGTGCCGCGCGGCCTTCTTCCGGGTGGTAGAAGATGTACTGCACGTCCTCGCCGTTGGGCGAGCGAACCGAGCGTTTGAAGCGCATGCCGCCCATGGGCTGTTCGAAGGTCTTGTATTCGCCGCTCTGCAGGTAGTAGCCGCCGGGGAAGATGATGCCGTGGTCTTCTGGCAGCTGTACGCAGGCCAGGCCGATGGCATCGATACGCTCGACCTGGTTGGTCAGGCTGTTGAACACCAGGTAGCGCCACTGTTCTTCGCGGTACGGCAGGATCTTCAGCAGAATCAGGCTGCCCAGGCGGGCGTATTCGATCTGCGCGTCATCCAGCGACTGGGTCTTGTCGACCACGGCCTCGCGGTAGATACCCTGGCCGTCCTGGGTGTTGTTCTCGACCTTGATGGTCAGATCGCCGCCGACGGTCTCGACGAATACGCTGTCGAGGATGTTGACGTGCGGATGGCGGCCCATGACCACCATCTCGCGGGTGGTCTTCTGCCACTCGAAGTCGAACGGCGCCGGCAGCGCGATATCGCGCTCGCCACGGTTGTCGATATAGCGCACGTCCTTGCCGTCGGTGGAGATCGACCAGCGGAACACGCGGATGTCGGTAATGCGCTCACCGATCTGGAAACTCGCCAGCAGCTTGCCGTCACGGATAGCCAGCTGCAGCAAACGGGTGTTCTTGTAGTAGGTGTACAGCTCGTTGAAATCGGCGACGAAACTGGCCTGAGTCAGGAAGCTGCCCTCCAGCGGCACCGATTCGGCATCGAAGCCGTCAGGGGTTTCCACCAGGCGGTAGAGGGAGAACACGTCGGCGACGCTGGTTTCCTTCTTCAGCCCCAGGAACACGTTGTAACCGAACAGCAGGCACTCGCCGACCTGGACGATGTCGCGGGCGATGCAGTTGTTCTCGGTGCGGATACGCACCCGACCGATAGCCTCCATGGCGCTGCTGCCGAACTCGGCCAGACGCTGGCCGTTGAGCGTTTCGGTCAAACTGCGCAGGCGCTGGCCCTGCTCCTGCAGGCGCCGCTGCAGCACCTCGTAGGCGCCGCCTTCGGCGACGGCCTTGTCCAATACGTCCTGTGTGTGTGCGTCCGACATCGTAGTCATCCTGAATCTGCTGCGTCTAAAACGCCCCTCCTAAGAGGGGCTGGCAGGTTGGGCTGGGCGGCATCCGCGTAGGGTGGCCCGGGCGCCCGCTTCAGCCCACTATCTATGGCCGACGTGGTGGGCTGAAGCCCACCCTACAAACTGGGAGTGTTGGTAGGGTGAGCAGGCGCAGCCGGCTTGCTATGCGCCGATCTTCTGCTCGACGATGGCGATCTTGTCGCGCAGCGCCGCATCGATCTCTTCGGGGCGCACCTGGGCGATGATCTTGCGCAGTACCCGCACCTCGTTGTCGTCGATTACGCCATCTCGCTCGGCGATTTCCAGCAGCGCTTTGAGTTCCTGAGCATCCAGGCGACCGTCATTGCTGAAGCACTGGATCGAGCGGAAGGTCATCTCCAGATAATCTCTTGACTCTGACATCTCATATTCCCTGATTGGTCGAAATTAGGTGGTCATGTGGCGGGGGCGGCTGAAGCCCCTACCACAGTGAGCAATGGTGGGCTGAAGCCCACCCTACAGACAGGGCGCTCAGGCTTGCTCCGGGCCTGCGCTCGGTGCAACCACCGGTGCGGCCGGAGCGGCCTTGCCAGCCAGCAGACGCGACAGCACGTCCTGCACCACCGGGCTCTTGCCCACCACGCCTTCAATGGCCTTGCCCACCGACAGCGACTTGGCGAACGAGTTGAAGAAGTCGCCTTCGCCGCCGACGATCTCGATCTTCGCCTTGGCCAGCGCGGTAGCCAGCACCTCGGCCTGATCCTTGGCGATGTCCTTGTTCGCAGCGATGGCGGCCATGGCCTCCTCGAAGCTCTTCTCCAGCTGCATGCGGAACTCTTCGTGCTGGCGGGCGTTGTCGCTGAGCGAATCCAGCGCGCCGAACTTCTTGCCCAGACCTTCTGCTTCGGCGTTCAGACGCTCCAACAGTACCTGCGCTTCGGCCATACCCAGATCCTGAGTGGCCTTGGCCTTGGCGGTGCCAAGTTGCTCTTCGCCACGCGCCTGGGCGCCGAGTTTCTCTTCCAGCACCTTGGCGTCGGCCAGGCCGTCTTTTTCCTTGGCAGCTGCTTGCGCTTCGGTGACACGCGCTTGCGCCAGCCCCTTCTCCTGTTCGCCCTTGGCTTCGGCGATCAGGCGCTCGGCCTGCACGCGAGCCTCGGCCAGGCCTTCCTTCTCCTTGGCCGCGGCGGTGACTTCACGCACACGCGCATCGGCCAGGCCAGGTGCGGCGCGTTCGGCTTCGATACCTTCGGCCAGTTTCTTCTTGGCTTCGGCGCTCTTGGCAGCTGCTTCCAGTTCGGCCTGGGCCAGGTTGTTGATTTCCACTGCCTTGTGCTTGGAACGGGTTTCGTCGGCTTCGGCCTGCTTGACCTGGCGCACCAGCTCCTGCTCGGCCTCGGCCTGAGCGTTGAGCACGGTGACCTGCTTCAAGCGCTCGGCCTCGGACACTTCACGCACTTCCTTGATGCGCTCTTCTTCCTGCGCCACGGTCTTCTCGACCGCAACACGCTCGCGCACAACGGCGGCGATGTTCTTGCGCTCTTCTTCCAGCGCTTTTTCTTTCTCGATGCGCTGCAGCTCGACCTCGCGCTCGCGGGAGACCACTTCCAGGTCCTTGGCACGGGTAACCTTTTCCACCTCGATGACCACGGCACGCTGGCGGTTCTGCTGGGCCACTTCCACTTCGCGCTGATGGTTCTCGGCGCGGATATCCAGCTCCTGCTGGGTCTGGATGCGAGCCTGTTCTGCCTTCAGGCGCTCTTCTTCCTTGACCTTGAGAGTCTCGGCTTGCTCACGCGCCTGGATGGTTTCGATTTCGCGCTTCTGGCGTGCTTCGGCATCGGCCTGCTGGCGTTCCAGGGACAGGGTCGCCTCGCGGGTTTCGACGTTCTTCTTCTTGATCGCCAGCTCTTCGTTGCGCTCCAGCTCGTTGGTGATGACGTTCTGCGCAGCGGTCAGCTCGGTGATCTTGCGGATACCTTCGGCGTCGAGGATGTTGCTCGGGTCCAGCGAGTGCTTGGCCGTCTGCTCCAGGTAGTCGATGGCCACGTCTTCCAGCACGTAGCCGTTGAGATCGTTGCCGATCACCTCGACGATACGATCACGAAACTCCTGGCGATTCTCGAACAGCTGGACGAAGTCGAACTGCTTGCCGACTGTCTTCAGTGCTTCGGAGAACTTGGCGTTGAACAGCTCGTTGACCGCTGCGCGGTCGGAGGCACGCTCCACGCCGATAGCCTTGGCCACCTTGAGCACGTCTTCCTGGGTCTCGTTGACACGCAGGTAGAAGGCCACGGTGATATCGGCGCGCATGTTGTCGCGGCAGATCAGACCGTCCTTGGCGCGGCGGTCGACTTCCAGGGTGATCAGGGAGATCTTCATGAACTCCTTGAGGTGGATCACCGGGTAAACCAGCGAGCCGGTGAAATGCACCTTGGGCGTCGAGCTCATGTCATTGACGATCAGCGCGGTGCCTTGCGGAACCTTGATATAAAAAGCCTTGAACAGGGCAATCAGGGCGATGACGAAGAGGACGACCAGCCCTGCCCCGACGATGAAGGGAATGATGTTTTCCATTACAGCTTTACTCCTTTGCTAGTTGTGCAGGCAGGTTCGGCATACCCTGCCTGCCCTCTGTTACGTACGGATGGTCGGCAGAGGCTAGACGCCTCGAAATTCTTCTTCGGTGATGACGCGATAGGCATGTTCAGCCGCCAGGTATTCGAGCAACACGACGCGGTCGCCGCGCTTGAAGCCCAGCGCCTCATCGGCACGTACCCGCAGGATCAAACCAGCGCCGCCATCTTCCAGCACCGCCTCACCATGGCTGGTGGTGACACGACCACTGCGCACCACGGCCACCTGGCCCAGCACCGATTTACTGCTGATCGCCTCGACCTTGTGGAACAGCGGCCGCAGCGGCCGACAGATCACCGCGCACAGCGGTGCAGCCAGCACGAAGGCGCCAGCGATGACCACCAGCCCCAGCGGGTAACGCAGAATGCCCAACGGCAGGTGACGCAACAGCAATAGCTCGATGAAGTAGCAGGCGAACCAGGCAAAGAAGAACAGCAGCGTCAGCACCAGGGTGACCGGTACGCCATCGAGTTTGAGTTTGTAGAGCAGGCCGGCGAGGCCTTCGGTCTGGCCGCTGCCTTCCATCACCGAATCGGCTTCGACGTCGAGCAAGTCGACCTCGAGCAGGCCGGCGGCAACCACCAGCCAGTAGATGACCGCCACGCACAGCAGAAAGCTGTAGATGGCGGTGGGGAATGACAGCGCTGTCTGCAGGAAGAGTTCCATTTATTCCTTTCCCTGATGTAGGGAAACGGGGCGCGAACGCCCCGTCATTAACGCGAAAGTCGCGCAGCGACGCCCTCCTTGATGTCCTTCTCCCCCTGGGAGAAGGTGGCGCGCAGCGCCGGATGAGGGATGGCATGCCACGAAGGCTTTCATCATTCGGGATACCTCGCATGGCATGCCCGTTAGCAGAGCGATCAAGCCTTGGACTTGTCCTTCAGACGCGCCAGCACGCTGTCGGCACTGGCGTTGTCGGCCTTGATGCCGGCCGCGCGCAGCTTCGCTTCCAGCGAATCGTCCGGCGCACTGGTAGCAGCCAGTTCGGCCGAAGCCTCCATCTTCGCTGCACGCTCGGCCTGCTTCTGCTTGATCCGCTCGAGCGACTCGACCGCCGTCTGCAGCTTGGCCTGCGAGCCACCATAACGCTGGGCCACGGCCATTTGCGCCTTCTGCACGCTTTCAGTGGCCTTGACCGTATCCACCTGCTGCTTGAGGCGCTTGATATTGCCCTCGGCCTGGGTCACGGCCTTGCGCAGTTGCGCCACGCTGGCGGCGAAACCTTCGGCCTGCTCACGTTCGCTGGCCTGCTCGACTTCCAGATTGGCGATCTTCTCGGCGACTTCCTTGGCCAGGGTTTCGTTGCCCGCGTCCAGCGCCTTCAGCGCGTACTGCTCGTACTCGGCAATGCTCGCCGCGCTCTTGTTCACCTTGTCACTGGCCAGCTTCTGCTTGGCCATGATCTCGGCCAGCGCTTCCTTGGACTTGCGCAGCTCGACATCGGCGTCACGGATTTCCTGATCGAGGATGCGCAGGGCCTGACTGTCGACCACCGCCTCACCCACTTCATTGGCGCCGCCACGCAGCGCCGTCAGCATTTTGCTCCAGACATTCATCGTCTTCTCTCCTCTCAGGCACTGGTCTTGAGGAAGCCTTCATAGGCTTCGGTGGCCTTGATCACGTTGTCCGCCAACAGCTCGATCTCGAACACCACGTCGGACAGAGTCGAGGACGAACTCAGCGCACCGAACATGGTGTAGCAATCGCGCCCGTCGCCCATTTTTTCCAGGCCGATGGACGACAGCGGGAACAGCTTGTGGGTACGCAGTACCTCTTCGTTGAAGGCCGCCGCATCCTTGACGTCCGCTGCCGGCCAGAGCAGCGCCTCGACGATGATCTGCTCACCGAACACGGCGATGAACAGCGGCAGGTCGCCGTACTCACGCATAGTGATGTGCAGGCTGGCGTCAGCGCCTTGAATCAGCTCGATGCCGGCCTGACCACTTTGGAACAGTTCCGTTGCCGCCAGCGCTTCATGCAGCGCCTGGGCGGTCCAAACTTGAGGCATGCTCATACCCTCCTCCTTCTCCATCGAAGCCAGCAGCGACTGTGGCTGGCGCAGTTTGCGCTCGAACGCGACCAACAATGGCGCATGCTCGGGCAAGATCCAGACTTCCTTCTTGACCAACCCCTGCTCACGCAGACGCTGACGATAAAGACGCTGGTAATGGGCTGATGATTTGTTGTCCATGAATCGCAGCCTAGATCCTTACATGTGAACCGTAAAGTAATCACATGTAATAAATGTGATGCCGTTCGTCAGATCAGCGCGCAGGAGTCATCCTCGGCACAAAACGCCGAAGCATGCACAGAAATGGGAAAGAAGAGAGGCAGGCACTCAGGCTCATCCATGATTCGAGCAAAACGCTTCCATTCGCGAAGTGTCGGATTAAACATCAGGCGCTTTCGTTGCGCACGGAAAAAAGCGCCAACCGGGTCGCAGTTAAGATCCCTACTCAGCCAACCCAGGAGACAGGCAGCGCCATGAATGAACTCCCACCGGCTGTACGCCAACTGCTGCACGCCAATCAACGTCAGGCAGCCATCGACCTGCTGAGCGAATACCTGGCCAACGATCAGCAGGAAGCCGAACGCCGTATCGATCGGTACCTGGAGGACGATCCACCCGTGCACCTGCGCGGCGCTGCCGTTGTCCGCGCCAGCCGCCTTAACGCCCTGATCTGGCTGATCCTGATCATCCTGATGGCGCTTCTGGCGCTGATCTTCGCCCTTTGAGCCGCACACAAACGAAACCGGCGCCACAAGGGCGCCGGTTTCGTCGAAGCAGAAACCTCAGAGCGGTTTGCCGCGATTACCATGAGCCGCGACGAACTGCTGCACGGTCTTCAGATCATTGGCCAACACCGTGCAACGCTCTTCGCGCTGGAACATATCGGTCAGGTGCGCCGGCAGCGCCGGCACGGCATCGATGCCAGCCTTTTCCACCGCCTCGGGGAACTTGACCGGATGCGCGGTACCCAGCACCACCATGGGCGTCGCCAGGCTGCGGCGGCACTCACGCGCAGCACGCACACCGATGGCGGTATGCGGGTCGAGCAATTCGCCGCACTCCTTGTACACCTCGGTGATGGTCTCGCAGGTCTGCTCGTCGTTCACTGCCAGCGAATCGAACAACTTGCGTGCTTCGGTCCAGCGATCTTCGTCGACACTGAAACCGCCGCCCTGCTTGAAGCTGTCCATCAGACTGGCGATGGCCGCGCCGTTGCGGCCGTGCAGATCGAACAGCAGGCGCTCGAAGTTGGACGAGACCATGATGTCCATGGACGGCGACAGCGTCGCGTGCAGGGTTTCCTTGACGTACTGATTGCCGCTCATGAAGCGGTGCAGGATGTCGTTGCGATTGGTAGCGACGATCAGTTGGCTGACCGGCAGGCCCATGTTGCGCGCCAGGTAGCCGGCGAAGATGTCGCCGAAGTTGCCGGTCGGCACCGAGAAGGCGATGGAACGCGCCGGCGCGCCGAGCTGCAGCGCAGCGTGGAAGTAATAGACGATCTGGGCCATGATCCGCGCCCAGTTGATCGAGTTGACCGCCACCAGACGCGTGCCCTTGAGGAAGCCCTGGTCGGCGAAGCTGGCCTTGACCATCTCCTGGCAGTCGTCGAAGTTGCCTTCGATGGCGATGTTGTGGATGTTGTCGCCGAGGATGGTGGTCATCTGCCGGCGCTGCACCTCGGACACGCGGTTATGCGGGTGCATGATGAAGATGTCGACGTTGTCGCAGGCCTTACAGCCTTCGATGGCCGCCGAACCGGTGTCGCCGGAGGTAGCCCCCATGATCACCACGCGCTCACCGCGCTTGGCCAGTACGTGATCGAGCAGACGGCCGAGCAGTTGCAGGGCGAAGTCCTTGAACGCCAGGGTCGGGCCGTGGAACAGCTCCAGCACCCACTCGTTGCCGTTGAGCTGGCGCAGCGGCGCGACAGCATTGTGCTCGAACACGCCGTAGGTTTCTTCGAGAATCTTCTTGAAGTCGGCATCGGCGATGGAACCGGCAACGAACGGGCGCATCACCCGGAAGGCCAGCTCGTGATAGGGCAGGCCCGTCCAGGAAGCGATTTCCTCGACGGTGAAGCGCGGCAGATTCTCCGGCACGTAGAGGCCACCGTCGCTGGCCAGACCAGCCAGCAGCACGTCTTCGAAATTCAGGGCCGGCGCCTGGCCGCGGGTACTGATATAGCGCATGGGATAAACCTTCGTTCTGCAGCCCCCGCAGACCAGAGGCCTGCGGGTGGACACGGGATTAGTTGAGCTGTTCGACGCGCAGACGCACGACCGGCGAGGTCACGCCATCCAGCGCTTCCATGGCGGCGATGGCCTCGATGATACGCGCCTCGACCACACGGTGGGTCACGAGGATCATCGGCACCAGACCGTCCTGCTCCTCGACTTCCTTCTGCATGATCGACTCGATGTTGATGCCGCGCTCGGAGAGGATGCTCGCCACCTGCGCCAGCACACCCGGATGATCCTTGGCCTGGATGCGCAGGTAGTAGGCGCTTTCGCACTCCTCGATGGGCAGGATCGGGTGATCGGACAGCGAATCCGGCTGGAAGGCCAGGTGCGGCACACGGTTGGTCGGATCGGTGGTCAGTGCCCGCACCACGTCCACCAGGTCGGCCACCACCGCCGAAGCGGTCGGCTCCATGCCGGCACCGGCACCGTAATAGAGGGTGCTGCCAACCGCATCGCCGTTGACCATCACCGCATTCATCACGCCGTTGACGTTGGCGATCAGGCGATCGGCCGGAATCAGCGTCGGGTGCACGCGCAGCTCGATGCCTGCATCGGTGCGGCGAGCGACACCCAGGTGCTTGATGCGATAGCCCAACGCCTCGGCATAGTTCACGTCGACCGTGGTCAGCCTGGTGATGCCCTCGGTGTAGGCTTTGTCGAATTGCAGCGGGATGCCGAAGGCGATGGACGCCAGGATGGTCAGCTTGTGCGCGGCATCGATACCTTCTACGTCGAAGGTCGGGTCGGCCTCGGCATAACCCAGCGCCTGCGCTTCCTTGAGCACGTCTTCGAAGGCACGGCCCTTCTCGCGCATCTCGGTAAGGATGAAGTTACCGGTGCCGTTGATGATGCCGGCCAGCCAGTTGATGCGGTTGGCCGCCAGACCTTCGCGGATCGCCTTGATTACCGGAATACCGCCAGCCACAGCCGCTTCGAAGGCGACGATAACGCCCTTCTCACGTGCCTTGGCGAAGATCTCGTTACCGTGCACGGCAATCAGCGCCTTGTTGGCGGTGACCACGTGCTTGCCGTTGTCGATGGCCTTGAGCACCAGCTCCTTGGCCAGGGTGTAACCGCCGATCAGCTCGATGACGATATCGATCTCGGGGTTGTTGACCAGCTCGAACACGTCGCTGGTCATGGCAATACCGGTGGTGTCGTACTGCGGCTTGGGCGAGCGAATGGCGATCTGGGCAATCTCGATGCCGCGACCGGCGCGCCGAGTAATCTCCTCGGCATTGCGCTTGAGTACATTCAACGTACCGCCACCGACGGTGCCCAACCCACAGATGCCCACTTTGACCGGCTTCACACTCAATTCCCCATCAGCACTGCACGAAACGGCCGGAGCATGCCCCGGCCGCAGATAAAGAGCCGCACCTTACGAAGCGGCTGTTTGTTAGTCAATCCACCGCTCACAGAACCTGATCACGAGCTCGCGAGCTAGAGCTATGCAAGGCGCAACGACCAGCGGGAGTAACAGCCGAAGGCTGGCCCGAAGGGCGAGCGCCAGCGAGTCAAACAGGCGAGGAAGCGCAGTTTACGAGGTGTAAATGAGCATTCCGAGCCTGTTTTTAACGCAGCAGAGCCGACGCACAGTAGCTCGTGGACAGGTTCTTAGTTCGACTCCAGCGCAATTTTGGCCAACTGCGGCGCCGGCTGATAACCCGGAATCATCTTGCCGTTAGCCAGAACGATGGCCGGCGTGCCGTTGACCCCAATCATCTGACCAAGCTGATATTGCTTGGCCACTGGGTTATCGCAAGTAGCGTCAGCAACGCTCTGGCGGGTCTTGGCGCGGTTCATCGCCTCCTGCTGATCCTTGGCGCACCAGACATTGACCAGCTCCTTGGCCGCCGGGCTGTTCAGGCCCTGGCGCGGGAAGGCGACATAACGCACTTCGACGCCCAGACGGTTGAGTTCGGGCACTTCACTGTGCAGCTTCTGGCAGTAGCCGCAGTCGGTATCGGTGAACACGGTGATATGGGTCTTCGGCGCCTTCGGCGCGAACACCACCATTTCCTTGGCCGGAATGGCATTGATCTGCTTGGCCACCGCGCGGCTTTCTTCGAGCTCGGTCAGGTTGACGGCCTTGCCGTCCTTGACCTGAAACAGATAACCCTGGATCAGGAACTGACCATCGGCACTGGTATAGAGCTGACGGCCGCCCTCCAGCTGCACCTGATAGATACCCGGCAACGGGCTTTCGGCAATCGCCTCGATCGGCAAATTGGCGTCGAGCGACTTGAGCGACTGGCGAATGGCCTGATCAGGATCGGCAGCCAGGGCGGCGCTACTGCCTAGCACAAGTGCCAGAGCCAGGGAAATACGGGTTAGGGACATGAATACTCCTGTCGAACGACGGACCGTTGAAAATCGCAACAGCCTACCACAGATGCAGCACCGGACAGCCGGCCAGCTAACAGATGGCGCAGCCAACGTACGCCCATTCCACAAGAGCATCAGCCGCGCGGGTGGTGTTGCGCATGCAGCTCCTGCAAACGGGCACGTGCGATATGGGTGTAGATCTGCGTGGTGGACAGGTCACTGTGCCCCAGCAACATCTGCACCACCCGCAGATCGGCGCCGTGATTGAGCAGATGCGTGGCGAAGGCGTGGCGCAATGTGTGCGGCGACAACGCCTTGCTGATGCCAGCGACCTGGGCCTGATGCTTGATGCGATGCCAGAAGGTCTGCCGAGTCATCTGCTCGCCACGCAAGCTGGGAAACAGCACATCGCTGGGTTTGCCGCCCAGCAACAGCGGACGCGCCTCGCGTATGTAGCGCTCGATCCAGGCAATAGCCTCTTCACCCAACGGTACAAGACGCTCCTTGCTGCCTTTACCGAACACCCGCAGTACGCCCTGACGCAGATTGACCTGCTCCAGCGTCAGACCGACCAGCTCGCTGACACGCAAACCGCAGGCGTAGAGCACCTCGAGCATGGCGCGATCACGCAGGCCGATGGGGTCATCCAGGTCCGGCGCCTGCAGCAACGCCTCGACATCCGCTTCGGACAGTGACTTGGGCAGTGGCCGGCCGATCTGCGGCAGCTCGACCTGCAAGGTCGGGTCTTCGCTGATCAGTGCTTCACGCAGCAGGAAACGGTAGAAACCGCGCACCCCGGAGAGAAAACGCGCCGTGGATCGCGCCTGATAGCCCTGCTCAAGACGCCAGGCCAGGTGATCGAGAAGAGCATCGCGCCCGATATGCTGCAACGCCAACCCCCGCTCATCGAGCCAGGCATTGAAGTGCTCCAGATCGCTGCGATAGGCGGCCCGAGTGTGGTCCGACAGGCCCTTTTCCAACCACAACGCCTCAAGGAAGCGCTCGATAAGAGGGTGAGTCAGCGCAGGCATCGATTGACCTTCAATTACACGGCAGCCAAGTGTTCCACAGCCCACACCCGACGCACCAGCAGGCCAGCCTGAGGATCAGGCAGGCCGCAGCTCGTCAACGAAGCCCGGCAGAACCGGCACCGGCCTCTGCTGCTCATCCACGGCAACGAAGCTGAAACTGCCACTGATCGCCCGCTCGCGCCCCTCCTGATACAGCCCCTCGACGAACACCTCGACCTCCACCTTGAGGCTGGTGTTGCCCACCTTGATCACCCGCCCGACCAATTCGACGATGGAGCCGGCGGGTATCGCGTGCTTGAAATCGATGCGATCGCTGGAAACGGTGACCAACGGCAGACGGCAGAACCGCGTAGCAGCGATGAACGACACTTCGTCCATCCAGGCCAGCGCGGTGCCGCCGAAGAGGGTGTTGTGATGATTGGTGGTCGGTGGAAACACCGCCTTGGTCACGCGGGTTTCCGACAGCGCGATGCGCCGCTGAATCTCTTGCTCTCTTGGGGTCATGCCATTACCACTGATGATTACTGGAGGCCAGAAACGACAAAAGCAGCCCTTAGGCTGCTTTTGTCAGAGAAGCGTCCGAACTTAGGACAGCTTTTCCTTGATGCGCGCGGCTTTGCCGGACAGATCGCGGAGGTAGTACAGCTTGGCTTTGCGCACGTCACCACGACGCTTGACTGCCAGGCTGTCAACCAGCGGGCTGTAGGTCTGGAAGGTACGCTCAACGCCAACGCCGCTGGAGATCTTGCGCACGGTGAAGGCGCTGTTCAGGCCGCGGTTACGCTTGGCGATAACCACGCCTTCGAAGGCCTGCAGACGCTGACGGTCGCCTTCCTTTACTTTCACTTGTACGACTACGGTGTCGCCAGGGGCGAAAGTCGGTATTTCTTTGTTCATCTGCTCAGCTTCGAGCATCTGGATAATCTTGTTGGTCATGCTGCGCTCCTAAGACAAGCCTCCCGGCCCATCATCGATACGTTAACTATCGTCCCGCTGGCGGATGTATTCCTCCAGCAGCTTTTTCTCTTCTCCAGAAAGCGAGCGGCTATCCAGAAGATCAGCGCGGCGTTCCCAGGTCCGACCAAGGGACTGCTGCAAACGCCAGCGCCGGATGTGTTCGTGGTTGCCACTAAGCAACACTTCGGGAACACGTTTATCCGCATACACCTCCGGGCGGGTGTAGTGCGGGCAGTCGAGCAGGCCATCCGTAAAGGAGTCCTCCTCGGCCGAATCGGCATGACCCAATGCACCAGGCAAAAGGCGCGTCACCGCATCGATCAGCACCATGGCCGGCAGCTCACCGCCGGACAGGACGTAGTCACCAATCGACCATTCCTCATCAACATGCGTTTCGATGAAACGCTCGTCGATGCCTTCATAACGACCAGCAATCAGGATCAATGCATCCTCCTGTGCCAGCTCGCGGACCGCTGCCTGATTCAGGCTACGGCCCTGCGGCGACAGGTAGATCACCTTCGCCGTCTCTCCCGCGGCTTGCTTGGCACTGGCCAAGGCATCCTCGAGAGGCTTGATCTTCATCACCATCCCCGGACCACCGCCGAAAGGGCGGTCATCCACCGTATGGTGACGATCAGTCGTGTAGTCTCGCGGGTTCCAGCAATTGAGCTTGAGAAGCTCCTGCTTGACCGCTCGACTGGTGATGCCGTACTCGCCGATGGCGGCAAACATTTCCGGGAACAGGGTGATGACTTCTACACGCATGAGCCTTAGAAATCCGCATCCCAGTCGACCCGCATCTCACCAGCTGCCAGGTCAATCGAAAGCACGCACTGCCCCGTGTAGGGCAACAGACGCTCGCGATCATCCAGACTGCCCGCGCAGGGCTTGACCACCATCACATCGTTGGCACCGGTCTCGAACAAGTGGTCGACCACACCGAGCAGCTGCTCTGCCTGATCAATGACCTTCAAGCCCTGTAACTGGTACCAGTAGAACTCACCATCTTCCAGCTCTGGCAGCTCGCTACGCGGCACGCAGATCTCGAAACCGGCGTAGGTACGCGCAATTTCGCGATCATCCAGACCTTTCAACCTGGCTACCAGCACCTTGCCCTGAAGGCGGCCGCTGGCCAGTTCCACTTTCTTTACCTCACCGTCACGCCTGAGCGTCCAGTTGCGGTAATCGAGCACGTTATCGATGGGATCGGTAAAGGAGTACACCTTCACTTCACCCTTGACGCCGTGCACCGAAACAATCTTGCCGAGAACGATCAAATCCTCGGCGACGGCCGGCGTCGTACTCATAAAGATGCTTAGGCAGCAGCCTTGGCAGCTTCCTTGAGCAGCTGAGCAACGCGCTCAGACGGCTGCGCGCCCTGGCTCAGCCAGTAAGCAGCACGCTCTTGGTTGACGGACAGCTTGACTTCAGCACCCGCAGCGATCGGGTTGAAGAAACCGATACGCTCTACGAAGCGACCGTCGCGCGCATTGCGGCTGTTGGTCACGGTCAGGTGGTAGAAGGGGCGCTTTTTGGAGCCGCCACGAGCAAGACGAATAGTTACCATGAGAACATCGTTCCTGTAGTCGGTGCTAACTTGAGGCACACATCAAAAATGGGCCTAGGCCCGAAAGGCCGCATATTTTAAGGATTATGCGGCGGTTTGCAAATCTCTTTTTCCGGACGACCATCGGCCGGCGTACAGGCCTCAGAATTTCGGCATTCCGCCGCCACCCGGAAGCATGCCGCCCATGCCGCGCATCATCTTGGCCATACCGCCCTTGGCGGTGAATTTCTTCATCATCTTCTGCATCTGCTTGTGCTGCTTGATCAAGCGACCGATGTCCTGCACCTGGGTACCGGAACCCATAGCGATGCGGCGCTTGCGCGAGCCACTGATGATGTCCGGATCGCGGCGCTCGGCCGGCGTCATCGAGTTGATGATCGCCTCCATCTGCTTGAACTGCTTCTCCGCCGCACCTTGAGCATTGCCCATCTGCGACAGATTAACGCCACCGATGGACGGCAGCTTGTCCATCAGACCGCCGAGGCCGCCCATGTTTTTCATCTGCTGCAGCTGATCACGGAAATCTTCGAGATCGAAGCCCTTGCCCTTCTTCAGCTTCTTGGTGAGTTTCTCGGCCTTCTCGCGATCGAGGGTCTGCTCGGCCTGCTCGATCAGGCTGAGCACGTCACCCATGCCGAGGATGCGCGAGGCGATACGGTCCGGGTGGAAGGGCTCGAGCGCGTCGCTCTTCTCGCCCATACCGATGAACTTGATCGGCTTGCCGGTGATATGGCGCACGGACAAGGCAGCGCCGCCACGCGCATCACCGTCGACCTTGGTCAGCACTACACCGGTCAGCGGCAACGCTTCGCCGAAGGCCTTGGCGGTGTTGGCGGCGTCCTGGCCGGTCATGGCGTCGACCACGAACAGCGTTTCGACCGGTTTGACAGCTGCGTGCAGCGCCTGGATCTCGGCCATCATTTCGGTATCCACGGCCAGGCGACCGGCGGTATCGAGGATGACCACATCGATGAACTTCAGCTTGGCTTCGCGGATCGCCGCATTGGCGATGTCCACCGGCTTCTGGCTGGCATCGGAAGGGAAGAAGGTGACACCCAGATCACCCGCCAGGGTTTCCAGTTGCTTGATTGCCGCTGGGCGATAGACGTCAGCCGACACCAAGAGCACCGACTTCTTCTTGCGCTCCTTGAGGAACTTGGCCAGCTTGCCGGCGGTGGTGGTCTTGCCCGCCCCTTGCAGACCGGCCATCAACACCACGGCGGGCGGCGCGGCGTTCAGCGCCAGATCCTCGTTGGCCGCGCCCATCAGCTCTTCCAGCTCGGCGCGGACGATCTTCACGAAGGCCTGGCCCGGCGTCAGGCTCTTGGACACCTCGGTACCAACGGCGCGATCCTTGACCTTGCCGACGAAGTCCTTGACCACCGGCAGAGCCACGTCGGCCTCAAGCAGGGCCATGCGCACTTCGCGCAGCGTATCCTTGATGTTGTCTTCGGTCAGCTTGGCCTTGCCCGTGACATTACGCAGCGTCTGGGACAGGCGATCGGTAAGATTTTCGAACATGCGCGTTCCTTTGATAGGTGCGACCCGGCGCGCCGGGTGTGCGACAGGCGGCGGATTATAGCGAAGTCGCCGAGCTGCCGACACCGCCGGCAGTCTTTCGTGCCGACGCCCATCTGTGCCACACTCAGCGCCTTTCGGGCTCGCCTTACACGGATTTATGCACCCTCTGTTGCCCAGTCTCGCCGCCGCCCTCCTCTACGCCGGCGCCGCCGCTTACCAAGGCCTGCGTCTGACGCAGCGCAGCATCCCCGACAAACGCCTGCTGGCGTCGCTAGGTGTGCTCGCCTTGTGCCTGCACGGCATCAGCCTGTTCTACCAGCTGTATGACGTACACGGCCTCAACCTGGACTTCTTCAACGCAGCCAGCCTGATTGCCTGGGCGGTCATCGGTCTGATTCTGCTGGCCTGCTTGCGCATTCCGGTGGAAAACCTGCTGCTATTGCTGTTCCCGCTCGGCACACTGACCGTGCTGGCGGCCGAATTCATGCCCAGTGGCACCATCAACCCGATCAACGAGCACCCTGGCATCCTCGCCCACATCCTGTTCTCGATCCTGGCCTACGGCATGCTCACCATCGCCGTGTTCCAGTCGATCCTGTTGCTGCTGCAGGACCATCAGCTCAAGCACAAGCACCCGTCCGGGCTGATTCGCAACTTTCCACCGCTGCAGACCATGGAGAGTCTGCTGTTCGGTTTCCTCTTCGCCGGCTGGCTGCTCTTGTCGTTGTCGCTGCTGTCCGGCGCGCTGTACATCGACGACCTGTTCGCTCAGCACCTGGCACACAAGACCATTCTTTCCTGCTTCGCCTGGGTGGTTTTCGCTGTGCTGCTGTGGGGGCGCCACCAGCTCGGCTGGCGCGGCCACAAGGCCATTCGCTGGACCCTCGTCGGGTTCTGCCTGCTGATGCTGGCCTATTTCGGCAGCAAGCTGGTACGCGAATTCATCCTGCACATCTGAGGCAGACCTCGTGGACGACCTACATTCGAGCTACCTGCTCGGCCTGCTGATTTTCCTCATTCTCTGCTCGGCGTTCTTCTCCAGCTCCGAGACCGGCATGCTCAGCCTCAACCGCTACCGGCTCAAGCATCTGGCCAAGGAAGGACACAATGGCGCCAAGCGCGTCACCCGCCTGCTCGATCGCCCGGATCGTCTGCTCGGCACCATCCTGGTCGGCAACAACGTGGTCAACATTCTCGCCGCCTCCATCGCCACGGTGCTGGCGGTGGACCTCTGGGGCGAAGCCGGCATCGCCATCGCCACGGCGGGCCTGACCATCATCGTGCTGATCTTCGGCGAAATCACGCCCAAGACCCTGGCCGCCCTGCGCCCGGAACTGGTGGCCTTCCCCGCCAGCCGTGTGCTCAGCCTGCTGCTGCGCATACTCTACCCGGTGGTGTGGCTGACCAGCGTGATCAGCAACGGTCTGCTGCGCCTGTTCGGCATCGACCCGGCGCAACGCGCCAGCGACAGTCTTTCCACCGAGGAACTGCGCAGCGTGGTGCGTGAGTCCGGCTCAGAACTGCCGACGAACCGCCAGAGCATGCTGCTGAGCATCCTCGACCTCGAACGGGTCACGGTCGACGACATCATGATCCCGCGCAACGAAGTGACCGGCATCGACCTCGACGACGACCTGGAAATCATCATCGGTCAGTTGCGTAGCACCTCTCACACGCGCCTGCCGGTGTTTCGTGGTGACATCAATCAGATCGAAGGCGTGGTGCACATGCGCCAGATCGCCCGCCTGCTGAGCCACAACCAGCTGACCAAGGAGTCGTTGCTGGCAGCCTGCAACGAGCCTTATTTCATCCCGGAAAACACACCCCTGGCGACCCAGCTGATCAACTTCCAGAAGCACAAGCGGCGCATCGGCATCGTCGTCGACGAATATGGCGACGTGATCGGCATCGTCACTCTGGAAGATATTCTCGAAGAGATCGTCGGCGACTTCAGCAACCAGGACAGCCTGCGCAGCCCCGATATCCACCCGCAGGAAGATGGCACCCTGGTCATCGACGGCGCCGCCTACATTCGCGAAGTGAACAAGACCCTCGGCTGGCATCTGCCCAGCGACGGCCCCAAGACCCTCAATGGCCTGATCACCGAAGCCCTGGAGACCATCCCTGACAGCAGCGTCTGCCTGAAGATCGGCCCCTATCGCCTGGAGATCCTGCAGGCGGCGGACAACCGGGTGAAGAGCGTCCGCGTGTGGCAGGTGAAAAAGGTCAAACCGGACGCTGCAACGACGGAGTGAGACGCTCGGCCAGGCCATCGGCCCATTGCCGATAGCCCAATGCCGACGGGTGATAGCCATCCTCGGCGAGATAATGTGCCTCGAACGGCAGGTCCAGCACGCAGTGCAGCGCGCCCAGCCGTTGCGCCAGGCTCTGCAGCTCACGATCCAGCAAGCTGGCCCGCCAGCCCATCAACTGCCGCAGCAACCAGGGCAAGGCGCTGAAATGCTGCAACGGCGGCACGCCGCTGAACACCACGCGACAACCCCGCTCACCCAATGCATCGGCCATCGCGGCGAGCGCCTGCAGCCAGCGCTTGCTCGGCGTGAGATGCGTGGTGTCATTGACGCCGAACACCAGCAGCGCCAGGTCGGCCGGCTCCGCCAATGCCAGCGGCAACAGGCGCTCATGCGCCTCGGCGGCGGTGATGCCATTCTCGCCACAGGCGCGCCAGCGTACCGGCCGCCCCAAGCGCTCGGCCAGGGCGACTGCCAGACAATTCGCCAGGGACTGATCGAAGTGCGTGACCCCGACACCCGCCACGGTCGATTCACCGATCAGCAGCAGACGAAACGGCTCACCCGGTAGATGCGCGGCAGCGATGCCGCTTGGCTCACCCTGCGCAACCGGCAGGCGCAATGCCGTGCGCCGGGTGTGCAGGGCCAGAGGCAGCGCCAATGGCAGCAGTGGCACAGTCGCCAGCCACCACAGCGCATGCCGACTCACAACTGGACGCGAACCGCTTGCGCGCTGCGCAGCGCCTTGGCGCGGGCCGCTTCGATGGATTCGTCACGCGCCAGCGCCACGCCCATGCGGCGCTGGCCCTTGACCTCGGGCTTGCCGAACAGACGCAGCGCGGTGTCGGCCTCGCTCAGTGCGGCGCCGAGGTTGGCGAAGCTGGCCTGCTGCGAATTGCCCTCCACCAGAATCACCGCCGACGCGGACGGGCCCATCTGGCGGATCGCCGGAATCGGCAGGCCGAGAATGGCACGCGCATGCAGGGCGAACTCGGACAGTTCCTGAGAAATCAGCGTTACCAGGCCGGTGTCGTGCGGACGCGGCGAGACTTCGCTGAACCAGACCTGATCGCCCTTGACGAACAGCTCCACACCGAACAGGCCACGCCCGCCCAGCGCCTCGGTCACCGCCAGCGCCACGCGCTCGGACTCGGCCAGCGCCTTCGGACTCATGGCTTGCGGCTGCCAGGATTCCTGGTAGTCGCCATTCTCCTGGCGATGGCCAATCGGCGCGCAGAAGCTGGTGCCGCCGACATGACGCACGGTGAGCAGGGTGATTTCGTAGTCGAAGTCGATGAAGCCCTCGACGATCACTCGGCCCTTGCCAGCGCGGCCACCTTCCTGGGCATAGTCCCAGGCACGCTGCAGGTCGGCGTCGCTCTTGAGCACGCTCTGACCCTTGCCGGAAGAACTCATGATCGGCTTGACCACACAGGGGTAGCCGACGGATTTCACCGCTGCGGCGTAGTCCTCGAAGGTGTCGGAGAAGTGGTACGGCGAGGTCGGCAGGCCCAGTTCCTCGGCCGCCAGGCGACGAATGCCTTCGCGATTCATGGTCAGCTGCGCGGCACGCGCGGTCGGCACCACGTTGAAGCCTTCGGCCTCCAGCTCGACCAGAGTGGCAGTGGCGATGGCTTCAATTTCCGGGACGATGTAGTGCGGCTGCTCTTTCTCGATCACTGCACGCAACGCGGCACCATCGAGCATGTCGATGACGTGGCTACGATGTGCCACCTGCATGGCCGGCGCATTGGCGTAACGGTCGACACCGATGACTTCGCAGCCCAGGCGCTGCAGCTCGATCACCACTTCCTTGCCGAGTTCGCCGCAGCCACACAGCAGCACACGGGTCGCAGAAGACGACAGAGGGGTTCCAATACGGGGCATGAGTGTTCCTCGAACAGTGAATCAGGACGGAGTCAGTAAAAGACCGGAAGCGCGGGCGCGCTCCAGGCAGCGTTGCAGTACCTCGCGGCGCTCGGCATTGCCCATGCGGCCCCAGCGGGTGATTTCGGCGGCGGTACGCTGACAGCCGATGCAGATATCCTGCTCATCCAGCGCGCAGACATGCACACAGGGTGAGCGCACCGGTTTTTGTACATCACTCATCGTCATCAGGCACCAGCTCACGGGAATAGCGCTGCGCATTATGAACGTAATGAGCGGCGCTGGCCTCCAGCATCTTCTTCTGCGCCTCGGTCAGTTCGCGCACCACCTTGCCGGGGCTGCCCATGACCAGGCTGCCATCGGGGATCACCTTGCCCTCGGGGATCAGGCTGTTGGCGCCGATGATGCAGTACTTGCCGATCTTGGCGCCGTTGAGGATCACCGCGTTGATGCCGATCAGGCTGTAATCATCCACCGTGCAACCGTGCATCATCACGTTGTGGCCGACGGTGACGCCCTTGCCCAGGGTCAGCGGAAAACCCATGTCGGTGTGCATGACGCTGCCGTCCTGCACGTTGCTGTTCTCGCCGATATGGATCAGCTCGTTGTCGCCGCGCAGCACGGCACCGAACCAGACGCTGGCACCGGCCTCCAGGCGAACCTTGCCGATCAGGTCGGCGCTTGGCGCGACCCAACTCTCGGGATGGGCGTCGACACGGGAGCTTCCCAGGCGGTATTTCATGCTCGTCAGTCCTCGGCGCTATCAGCGCAGGTGTATGAAGTGTTCGGGTGGCTGGTGCAGGGCGATCTGCGCATCGTCGAAGATCAGGTTGACCAGTTCCACCACCATGATCGCGGTGAGCCCCCAGATGCGGTATTCGCCATAGGTGTAGGACGGCACGTACCAGCTCTGCCCGAGGTAGTCGATACGGTGGGTGACTTCGCGCGGGTCGCTGCGGAAGAACTCCAGCGGCACCGAGAATACCGAGGCGATCTCCGCATCATTGGCCTTGTATTCGACGTAATCAGGCACCAGCCCGACGTAGGGTGTGACCTGAATGCCGTGTCGCGACACCAGGCTGCTGAGCGGCCCGACCACCTCGACCAGTCCGGGCGGCAGACCGATCTCCTCCTCGGCCTCACGCAACGCGGTATCCACCAGATCGCGATCTTCCGGGTCGCGCCGGCCACCGGGAAAGGCAACCTCGCCGCCGTGGGTCGACAAACCGCTGGCGCGCAGGGTCAACACCAGCTCAGGTTCATCACTGCGGGTAATCGGGACCAGCACGGCCGCCTCGGGGAAGCTGCGCTCGGTCTCCAGAGGGCGCGGGCTGTAACCGCGCACACGATGGAGCAACTCGTCCAGCATGGGCATACTCGGAGTCTTGTTTTGCCAGGCATCATGGCATGAAAGCAGCCGGCCGCCCAACCCCGACGACAGGACAAGCCGACCTCGATGGTAGGCTTGCCGGCCAAGACGCAGGCCGCCAAGATAACGCCAGAAAAAGAGGAACGGGCATGAAATTCTGCAGCCAGTGCGGCAACCCCGTGACCCGCATGATCCCGGCAGGCGACAACCGCATGCGCCATGTCTGTGGTCACTGCGCCACCGTGCATTACGAAAACCCGCGCATCGTCGCCGGCTGCCTGCCCGTATGGCGTGACCAGGTGCTGCTGTGCCGACGCGCCATCGAGCCACGCCGAGGCTATTGGACATTACCTGCAGGCTTCATGGAAAACGGCGAGACCATCGAGCAGGCCGCCGCCCGCGAAACTCTCGAAGAAGCCTGCGCCCGCGTGCGCGATCTCAGCCTCTACACCCTGTTCGACCTGCCGCATATCAGCCAGGTGTACATGATGTTTCGCGCCGAACTGGTCGACCTGGATTTCGCCGTGGGTGAAGAGAGCCTGGAGGTGCGACTGTTTGCAGAAAGCGAAATCCCCTGGTCAGAGCTGGCTTTCCCGACCATAGGCCGTACCTTAGAATGCTTCTTCGCCGACCGTCGGCAGAATCTCTTTCCGGTACGCAATGAGCCACTCGAAGCACTGCGTGCCCACTACACACCCCGTTGACCCTTGCGGACGTTCCCGATGCGTTGGTTGTTGCCCCTGCTTTGCCTGACTCTCAGCTTCAACGCCCTGGCCAGCGCCACGCCAGCGACCAGCAGTCGCACCGTGGACAAGGTTCTGGTGCTCAAGTCGGAGCGCAAACTGCATCTGCAGCAACGCGGCGAGACCATCAAGTCGTACCGCATTTCGCTGGGCAAACAGCCCAATGGCGCCAAGCAACGCGAAGGCGACCTACGCACGCCGGAAGGCTTCTACTGGATCGATTGGCGCAAGCCGAGCGACAAGTACCAGCTGTCGCTGCATATCTCCTACCCCAACGCGCGCGACCTGGCCAAGGCCAAGGAAGCCGGGGTGCCACCGGGCAGCATGATCATGATCCACGGCACGCCGCTGGATGAGGAATACCCGGAGTGGTTCTTCCACACCCTGGACTGGACAGAAGGCTGCATCGCCATGAAGAACGACGACATGCGCGAGGTATGGAGCCTGGTCAAGGATGGGACGCTGATCGAAATCAGGCCCTGAGCCAAACATCGAGACAGGTGCCGACGCACCCAACCTGTAGGAGCGGTGTTCCACCGCGAACCCGTGCCGCGCCGAGGCGAAAAGCTTCGCCCCGAGGCGGGGCTCCTACGAGGGGCTGCGTTGAAGGCGTTATCTGAGCGATTCAGAACTGCAGATCGGACAAGCGCCAGACATCGAAGGCCGGCGTTTCGTAGGGATGACTCTTCTTCAGTGCCTTGACGGCATCGTGGATCAACTCGTCGGCGACGACCATTTCCACCTTCCACTCGACAACCTGCTCGATGCTGCCGACCTGACCGATAAACGGCTGGCTACCTTCCAGAGCACGGAACTGACCTTGGCCCAACACCTGCCAGCAGCAGTTGTCGTACAGCCCGATGCGCCCGCCGCCGGCTGCGAACACCGCCTTTTTCACCGGCTCCAGATGGGCTTCCGGCACGTAGAAACACAGTTTGTACATCAAGTTCTCCGCAGATGGGCAACCGAACAACAGACAAGCCATGACGCCAATATGATGTCATTTCGCCATGGAGTTGTCTTGAGATCGCCCGCACAAAACCATACGCAGCATTAAAACGATTCTCTGCTTTCGACTCAGGCGACGGGCGTGGCGTTCTCAGCGACCGCTGAAAAAGCGCCGCCATTTGTCGGCCAGACCGGTGGCCGGCGGGCTGTGACTGCCATCGCAGTAGGGCAGGTTTGCGGATCGGCTACAGCGGCATAGCAGCAGACGCTGCTCGCGCTCGGGCTGCAGAATCAGAGACTGGGCGCACTCGGGTGTGCAGTTCGGCATGTCGGGCGAATGCCCGCAGCGGCATAGATGATGAGTTTCGCCAGGCCTGACTAGGCGAACTTCGGGGAGGATGGGGAGAGGATCATCGCCCATGGCTGGGCCTATGTAGCCCGGATGAAATCCGGGTTAGTGGTGTGAGGGAAACTGCCCCGGATTGCATCCGGGCTACGGACTCCACGATCGGCTCCCTCTCCCATTTATGGGAGAGGGCTGGGGAGAGGGTTCGATGTTGGCCATAACGCTCTCTCCCGCCCTACCGATATCTCCGGTGTTATATCTGCAAGCTCAAGCTGAATCGGAGCGCGGCCGCTTTTGCCCTCTCCCGCCCTTCGGGCACCCCGCTCCGCGCCCCGGCCTGATCGCTTCGCGATCAGGCGCTCATCGGCGCAGGAAGCAGTGCTTCCAAAGCGCGCCTCTTCGCCCCGCGAGCGGGAGAGGGTCAGCAGAAGGCCGCTACGCGGCCGCTTTTAGTCCACCCATACTCGGGCGTTGCGGAACATGCGCATCCAGCCGCCATCTTCCTGCCACTCGTCCGGGCGCCAGGAGTTCTGCACGGCGCGGAATACCCGCTCCGGGTGCGGCATCATGATGGTCACACGGCCGTCGCGGCTGGTCAGTCCGGTGATGCCGCGTGGCGAACCGTTGGGGTTGGCCGGGTAGGCTTCGGTGACCTTGCCATGGTTATCGACGTAACGCAGCGCAATGGTGCCGGACAGATCAGCCTCCAGCAGCGCCTCCTCGCTTTCGAACTCGGCATGACCCTCGCCGTGGGCGATGGCGATCGGCATGCGCGAACCGGCCATGCCCTGCAGGAAGATCGACGCCGACTCCTGGATCTGCACCATGGCCACACGCGCCTCGAACTGCTCCGAGCGGTTGCGCACGAAGTGCGGCCAGAACTCGGTGCCAGGGATCAGCTCGTGCAGGTTGCTCATCATCTGGCAGCCGTTGCACACACCGAGGGCGAAGCTGTCCTTGCGCTCGAAGAAGCCCTGGAAGGCATCGCGGGCACGGGCGTTGAACAGCACCGACTTGGCCCAGCCCTCACCGGCGCCGAGCACGTCGCCGTAGGAGAAGCCGCCGCAGGCAACCAGGCCTTTGAACTCTTCCAGGCTGACGTGACCGGCGAGGATGTCGCTCATGTGCACGTCGATGGCGGAGAAACCGGCGCGGTCGAACGCGGCAGCCATTTCCACCTGGCCGTTGACACCCTGCTCACGCAGGATAGCGACCTGCGGACGCACGCCCTTCTTGATGTAAGGCGCAGCGATGTCCTGGTTGACGTCGAAGCCAAGCTTGATCGACAGACCGGGGTTGTCTTCTTCCAGCAGCAGGTCGAACTCCTGATCCGCGCCCTGCGCGTTATCGCGCAGACGCTGGATGCGGTAGCTGGTCTCGGCCCACTGACGCTGCAGCAGACGGCGCTCACCGGCGAACACCGGCTCACCGTTGAAGCTGATGCTGACCTCGCCGTTGTTCACGGCCTGGCCAATCACGGCCACGCAGTCGTCCAGACCGGCGGCGCTGAACTGCGCCAGCACTTCCGGAGTGGCGTCCTGGCGCACCTGGATCACCGCACCCAGCTCTTCGTTGAACAGCACGGCTGGAAGCTCGGAGCTGTCATCAGCCAGCGCGTCGAGGTTCAGCGACAGACCGCAATGACCAGCGAAGGCCATTTCCAGCACGGTGGTCAGCAGACCGCCGTCGGAACGGTCGTGGTAAGCCAGCAGGTGGCCGTCGGCATTCAGGCCCTGGATCACGGCGAAGAAGGCCTTGAGGTCTTCGGCATCGTCGAGATCCGGCGCCTGCTGGCCGATCTGCGAATAGACCTGTGCCAGGATCGAGGCGCCCATACGGTTCTGGCCGCGGCCGAGGTCGATCAGGATCAGGTCGGTCTCGCCCTTGTCCATGCGCAGTTGCGGAGTCAGGGTCTGACGAATGTCCTGCACCGGAGCGAAGCCGGTGATCACCAGCGACAGCGGCGCGGTCACGCTCTTGTCGACGCCATCTTCCTGCCAGCGGGTCTTCATGGACATGGAGTCCTTGCCCACCGGAATGGTGATGCCCAGCGCCGGGCACAGCTCCATACCCACCGCCTTGACGGTGTCGTACAGGCGGGCGTCTTCGCCCGGGTGGCCGGCAGCGGCCATCCAGTTGGCCGACAGTTTGATGTCGGAGATTTTCTCGATGCGCGCAGCAGCCAGGTTGGTAATGGTCTCACCCACCGCCATGCGGCCGGAGGCCGGCGCATCCAGCAGCGCCAGCGGCGTGCGCTCGCCCATGGCCATGGCTTCGCCGGTGTAGACGTCGAAGCTGGTGGCGGTCACGGCGCAGTCGGCCACCGGTACCTGCCACGGGCCGACCATCTGGTCGCGCGCCACCAGACCGGTGATGCTGCGGTCGCCGATGGTGATCAGGAAGCTCTTGCTGGCCACGGCCGGATGGCGCAACACACGGCCCAGCGCTTCTTCGATATCGACGCTGGCGGCATTGAAGTCATCGCCCTGCTCCGCTTCGCGGCTGACACTGCGATGCATGCGCGGCGGCTTGCCCAGCAATACTTCCAGCGGCATGTCCACCGGGGTGTTGCTGAAGTAGCTGTCGGTCACGGTCAGGTGCGGCTCGGCAGTGGCCTCGCCGACCACGGCGAAGGGGCAGCGCTCACGCTCGCAGATGGCCTGGAAGCGCTCGAAGTCGGCCGCATCGACCGACAGCACGTAACGCTCCTGCGACTCGTTGCACCAGATTTCGTGCGGGGCCATGCCCGGCTCGTCATTGGGCACGTTACGCAGCTCGAAGCGGCCACCACGGCCACCGTCGTTGATCAGCTCCGGCAGGGCGTTGGAGATACCGCCGGCGCCGACGTCATGGATGAACTTGATCGGGTTGGCCTCGCCCAGCTGCCAGCAACGGTCGATGACTTCCTGGCAGCGGCGTTCCATTTCCGGGTTCTCGCGCTGCACCGAGGCGAAGTCCAGGTCAGCCGAGCTGGCACCGGTGGCCATCGACGACGCGGCGCCGCCACCCAGGCCGATGAGCATGGCCGGGCCGCCGAGCACGATCAGCTTGGCGCCGACCGAGATCTCGCCCTTCTGTACGTGGTTTTCGCGGATGTTGCCGAGGCCGCCAGCGAGCATGATCGGCTTGTGGTAGCCGCGCACTTCTTCGCCACGCGGGCTGCTGACCGCCTGCTCGAAAGTACGGAAGTAACCGTTGAGCGCGGGGCGACCGAATTCGTTGTTGAACGCAGCGCCACCCAGCGGGCCTTCGATCATGATGTCCAGCGCACTGACGATGCGCTCGGGCTTGCCGTAAGGCTTTTCCCAGGGCTGGAGGAAATCGGGGATGTTCAGGTTGGAAACCGAGAAGCCGGTCAGGCCGGCCTTGGGCTTGGCGCCACGACCGGTGGCGCCTTCGTCGCGAATCTCACCGCCGGAGCCGGTGGCGGCGCCGGGGAACGGGGCGATGGCAGTCGGGTGGTTGTGCGTCTCGACCTTCATCAGGATGTGCACCGGCTCCTGCACCGCGCCGTACTGGCGGGTTTCAGGATTGGGGAAGAAGCGCCCGGCGGTGTGGCCGACGATGACCGAGGCATTGTCCTTGTAGGCGGACAGCACGCCTTCGCTGTGCATCTGGTAGGTGTTCTTGATCATGCCGAACAGCGACTTGTCCTGGCTCTCGCCGTCGATGTCCCAGCTGGCATTGAAGATCTTGTGGCGGCAGTGCTCGGAGTTGGCCTGGGCGAACATCATCAGTTCGATGTCGTGCGGATTGCGCCCCAGGTCATTGAAGCTCTTTACCAGGTAGTCGATTTCGTCCTCGGCCAGGGCCAGGCCCAGATCCTGGTTGGCCTGCTCCAACGCGGCACGGCCACCACCGAGTACGTCCACTGCGGTCAGCGGCTTGGGCTCGGCGTGACTGAACAGCGCGGCGGCGTCCTCGAGGGCGCTCAGCACCAGCTGGGTCATGCGGTCATGCAGCAGGGCGGCGACGGCAGCGCTGTCGGCCTCGCTCAGTTCGCCGCTGACGTAATAGGCGATACCGCGCTCCAGGCGCTGGACCTTGGCCAGGCCGCAGTTACGGGCGATGTCGCTGGCCTTGCTCGACCAGGGCGAGATGGTGCCGAAACGCGGAATGGTCAGGAACAGTTTGCCGCTGGGCTCCTGCACCGGCACGCTCGGCCCGTACTTGAGCAGCCGCGCCAGCACTTGTTCTTCATCGGCGTTGAGCACGCCCGTCACGTCGGCGAAATGCGCGAACTCGGCGTACAGCCCGGTCACGGCCGGCACCTTGCTGGTCAGTTGCTCGAGCAATTTGCCGTGGCGGAAAGCGGAAAGGGCGGGAGCGCCGCGCAGAATCAACATCGTCGGAACAGCCTCTGGGAAGGGGTGTGCTGGAGGCCGGGCATTCTACCCTAAAGCGTTGGCCCGCGGCACCTGTAGCCTGGCGCTTAAAGGACGAACGCGTACTAGCAGAGAAGCGAAGCGCTGTCGAGATATGGCACCGCCTGCGCTTTGCGTATACTGCGCCGATGTTTGCACGACCTGCGATACGCATGCGTTGCGCCACAGGGCTGTTGGCGATTGGAACCCTCCTGATGCTTGCTGGCTGTGGCGAAGACCCCAAGCCCAGCGTACTCGAGCAGGCAAAGGCGGAGGGTGAGCTGCGCGTGGTCACTCGTAACAGCCCCGCCACCTATTTCCAGGACCGCAACGGCGCCACCGGTTTCGAATATGAACTGGCCAAGCGCTTCGCCACCGATCTCGGGCTCGAACTGAAGATCGAAACCGCGGACAATCTCGATAGTCTGTTTTCCAGCCTCGGCCTTGCCAACGGCCCGGTCATGGCCGCCGCCGGTCTGGTCGATACGCCACAGCGCCAGCGCCAGGCGCGCTTCTCGATTCCCTATCTGGAAGTCACGCCACAGGTCATTTATCGCCAGGGCGAAACCCGTCCGACCAAACCTGAAGACCTGATCGGCAAACGCATTCTGGTGCTGGCCGGCAGCAGCCATGCCGAACAGCTGGCCGCCCTCAAGCTGGAACTGCCGGAGCTGGAGTTCGAGGTATCCGACGCCGTCGAGGTGGTCGACCTGCTGCGCATGGTCGACGAAGGGCAGATCGACCTGACCCTGGTCGCCTCCAACGAGCTGGCGATGAACCAGGTGTACTTTCCCAACGTGCGAGTCGCCTTCGACCTGGGCGACACCAACACCATGCGCTGGGCGGTAGCCGCCGGCGAGGATGACAGCCTGCTGGTTGAGATCGACGCCTTCCTCGAACGCTCCGAGGCCAACGGCACCCTGCAGCGCCTGAAAGAACGCTACTACGGCCATGTCGACGTGCTCGGCTATGTCGGTGCTTACACCTTCGCCCAGCACCTGCAGCAGCGCCTGCCGCGCTACGAGAAGATGTTCCGCCAGGCCGGCCAGGCCAATCAGGTGGACTGGCGCCTGCTCGCCGCCATGGGCTATCAGGAGTCGCTGTGGCAACCCAACGCCACCTCCAAGACCGGTGTCCGTGGCCTGATGATGCTCACTCAACGCACCGCCCAGTCGGTCGGCGTCTCCAACCGCCTCGACCCCAAGCAGAGTATCGACGGCGGTGCCCGTTACTTCGTGCAGATTCATCAGCAACTGCCTGAAGGCATTCAGGAGCCGGATCGCACCTGGTTCGCCCTGGCTGCCTACAACGTTGGCGGTGGTCACCTGGAAGACGCACGCAAGCTGACCGAGGCCGAAGGCCTGGACCCGAACAAATGGGCCGACGTGCAGAAGATCCTGCCGCGCCTGGCGCAAAAGCAGTGGTACAGCAAGACCCGCTACGGCTATGCCCGCGGCGGCGAGCCGGTGCACTTCGTGCGCAACATCCGTCGTTACTACGACATTCTCACCTGGGTGACCCAGCCGCAGCTGGAAGGCACGCAAGTGGCCGAGAGCGGTATCCACCTTCCCGGCATCGACAAGCGCAAGCCCGAAGAAGAAACCCCGCCGCTCTAAGCAGTCAGAGCAAACTCTGATTCCCCAGCGCACAGTGACTGACCGCCTGCCGCGCCTGCGGCAGGCCTTTGAGCCGCGTGGCGAACTGCGCCTGACTAGATATCCGCTCCACCTGCAGGCTGGCCTGCTCGTCGATGCTGATCAGATAAGTATGGTTGTAACGCGCGCGGTCATTCCAGCCGCTGAAACGCTGAGTGCTGAACACGCAGCGATAGTCCAGATGGCCGGTAAAGCCCTGAAAACGATCACGCATGAAAATGTGGTGATAACGCTGCCAGTCGCGATCACGCTGCCCGACACGCACGGCCTCCTGGCACTCTGCAAGCGTGGTGATCTGCGGTTCTTGCAGGAAAATGCTCTGCGCCAGGTTGGAGCCGCCCAGCTGCACGCTGGCGACCAGATACACCTCGGGTTGCTCAGCGAACGCCGACGCAGCCAGGAGCGCCAGCAGACTCAAGATCCGTTTGTTCATGCTCATTCCCTGCAAGAACGCTCAGCCTCGCCGAGCCTTGAAGAACGCTTTCAACAGCGCCCCGCTCTCTTCGGCCAGCAAGCCCCCTTCCACCTGCACGCGGTGGTTGAGAAAAGCCTGATCGAAGAACTGCCCCTGACTGATCGCCACCCCCGCACGCGGCTCGCTGGCGGCGAACACCACGCGGGCGATCCGCGCATGCACGATCAAACCTGCGCACATGCTGCAGGGTTCCAGGGTGACGTACAGGGTGCTGCCGGGCAGTCGATAGTTCTGCACGCTTTGCGCCGCCGCACGGATCGCCACCATCTCAGCATGGGCGCTGGGGTCGTGACGCAAAATCGGGCAGTTGAACCCCTGCCCCACCACCTCACCGCCCTGCACCAGCACGGCACCGACCGGCACCTCGCCCTGCTCAGCCCCCAGATGCGCCTGCGCCAGCGCCAGGCGCATGAAGTGCTCGTCACGCGAGCGGTCGATGATCTGCGGTCGTTTCATTGCAACAATCCATAGGGTGCCGGCGAAAAACGGCGCCTACCCTACACCACTTCGATGGCCGCCATCAGCCCCGTTTCCATATGGTCGATGACGTGACAGTGGAACATCCACACACCGGGATTATCGGCAACGAAGGCGATGCGCGCCGTCTCGTTCTTGCCCAACAGGTAGGTGTCGGTGAAGTAGGGAATGATCTTGCGTCGGTCCGAGCTCAGCACCTTGAAGGTCATGCCGTGCAGGTGAATCGGGTGCTGATACTGCGCCATGTTGCGCAGCACGAAGATGTAGTGGCCATCCTTCTTCAGCGTGGCAATCGGGCGCTCGGCGCAGGTTTTGTCATTGATATCCCAGACCTGACCGTTGATCTGCCAATACTTGTAGCTGCCGCCACGCTCGATGTTGCCGGACAGCATCGCCGCCCACTCGAAGTTGAAACGCAGCGTTTCGGCGCGCGCCAGATCCGGCTCGGCAATCGGGTTGGCCGGCAGGGGCGGCGGCCAGCTTCCCGCCGTTTCGCCAGTGGCTACACCCTTGAGCGTCGCCAGACGCAGCGGCCCATTGCGCAGCGACAAGGCTTCACCGGCTGCCGGCACCCTCAGCGCCAGATCGATGCGCATGCCCGGCCCCAGCCAGTATTCCTTGCCCAAGGGGCGCGGATGCACCGGATTACCGTCCAGCGCATAGATGCGCGCCTCTCCACCCGGCAAATTGAGCCGATAGGTCACGGTGTTGTCGACATTGATCAGACGCAGACGCACCACCTGTCCTGCCGGCAAGTCGAGAGTCGGATTGGGTTCACCGTTGATGGTAGTCAAGCGCCCACGCGTACCCTCACGCGCCGCCTGACGCGGTACCAGAAACTCGGTGAAGGCGCCCTGCTCATCGATATGCCAGGTCTTCAGACTCAACGTGCGCTCATGGCCAAAGCCGCTCGGCTCACGCTCCTCGACGATCAACGGCCCGACCAGGCCGCGCCCCAACTGCTCGGCACTGGTGGTATGCGGGTGATACCAGAAGCTGCCGGCATCGTGGCAGATGAAGTCATAGTCAAAATACTCGCCCGGCAACACCGGCGCCTGGGAAACGTAAGGCACACCGTCCATTTCCAGCGGCAGACGAATGCCATGCCAGTGAATGGTGCTCTGCACATCCAGTTTATTGATGAAGCGCACCCGCAGACGCTCGCCCTGACGACAGCGCAATTCGACACCCGGCGCCTGCCCGCCATAAGCCCAGGCCGGCGTCACCTGCCCCGGGACCAGCTCCAGATCAAGCGGCGCGGCGATCAGCTCATAGTCGTGAGTCGCCACATTCTCCGGGCGCCCCAGCCAGTACCGCACGCCACCGGCGCCCAGGCCGGCAACACCGAGGCCAGCCAGGCCGGCGAGCACTTGTCTGCGGGTAAACGACATTTTCATCCTCGGCAATCTGTAGCCATACTCAATTGCGGTATCTTCTCATTTTCATCACTTGAAAAACGAGTCCGCAAACAGAGACGGGTTGCCGCAGCACCGATCTGCAGGCATGAAAAAACCGGCCTAAGCCGGTTTCTTCATACAACGCCGGGGATCACTCCCACTCTATTGTAAATAGACAAAATAAACCACTGTACATCAATACCTTACCAACCGCCATTGTATAGATGCCATGAAAAATACCACGCTCAGCTCCACAGCACTTGAGTGACGCCAAGGATTCAGGGCAACCTCGCAGCGCTCTGACGCTGCCGAAGGCTGTCCGCCCAGGTCGCCAAGGCATCAATCTCGGCCGTCAGTACCTCTGGCCTCGGCAGAGGGCGGTTTAACGTAGCGGCGGCGCTATGCAGCAGTTCGGAACAGCGACCAAAGCCGTCACGCATGGTCTCACAGTCAGGAACCGTGATCGCGGTCAGCTTGACCAAGCCAGGCGTCTTCACTTCGTTGGACAGTCGCCGGATGACGTGCCCGACAGCTTCTTCAACCGCGATCTCCCAAGTATCGCGCAACGTCGCAGCAATGGATTTGACGGACTTTCGCCACTCGTCTTGATTGCCTTGATCGAAATGGTAGCGTTCACCCGCAAGCTGATTGCTCAGACTTGTAGTGATGTCGCTGACCCGACGTGCTTTGAATGGCGGCTCGCTGCGGCAGAAACCTGCCTTGTCAGCCCCCCGGCTGATGGAGCTAATCGCCACCGGCGGCTTGGGCTGAGCATCATCCGCCGCGCGATTCAGCTCGAACAGGACCGCAAGGTTTTCAGCTTCTAACGACGGCGGATCTGCGCGGCTAGGGTATAGGGCGCCAACTGACCGTAATGCGCGTGCCGCCCTGGGCCGGCGTGGCGGTGTTTAGGCGCCATTCGAGTCGTTCGGCAATCAGGCTGACGAGATAGAGACCCAGCCCTCCCTCGGAAGGCACGGTTCTGTCTCGAGCATGCCCCAGCAGCCGTTGGTAGGGAAGCGGCAGGCCCGGGCCCTGGTCCTCCACACTGACTTCATCATTGGTGATACGAACGCGTATCGGCCTGCTCGGCGTATGCTCGAGTGTGTTGTGCAGCAGGTTGCGGAGCAGCATCTTCGCCAGTGTCGGGTCGGTTTCGACCGTAACCGGATGCTCCGGAAGTGACAGCTCGATGCGCTGGGCAGGCAGGCCAGCTGCGGCGAGCTCGCTTATGAGTCCTTCACAGATCGCGCCCAGCTCGACCATGACCCGTGACCTGGAATCGCTGCCGCCCCTGGACAGGGTAAGGATGGCGTCGATCTGTGCACGCATTTCCTCGGACGCGACACGAATGCGCTGCAGGGCGCGCATGCTGGTGCCTCCGGCCTTGTCGTCCGTACCATGCTTGTCGATCACATCCAGTGCGCCGGCGATGGTGGATACAGGTGTGCGCAGCTCATGGCTGGCCATGGCGAGCAACCGGCGTTGGCGGATCATCAGTTGGTCGAGTTGGTCGAGGTAGTAGGCAAAGGGTTCGGCGATGCGTCTCAGTTCGGCTTCTTCGAAGTCCACCGGGAAGCCTCGGTCGGCACTCACCGGCTGACCCGGTACCAACCTGTCAACCGCCCTGGCCAGACGCGCCAGCGGTCTGGCGATGCGGCGGGCAGTCAGGTAGGCGAGCAGTACGCCGATTGCCAGTACCAGCATGACGGTCACTGCGAGGGTGATTTGGAAGAGCGTCTCGCGGCGCTCGAAGAGTGAGATGTCCTTGGCAAGATACAGCGTCCCGCCGTTCAGCCGCTCAACGCGAATCAGATAACTTTTTTCGCCGCGACGGAGCTCTCCAAGGTAGGGTGCGGGCAGGCCATCGAACAACGCCGGAATGGTCGAGGTGGTTCCATCCGGGACGAAGAGCGCATCGAGCGTTGCGGTTTCCAGATGGTTTCCGTGCAGGTCCAGATGCGCAAGAAAGAAGGCTTCCTCGTCCGAGAAAACCAGGTTGAGCATGTTTCGCTCCATGTCTTCGTAGGCGAAGTACACCACCAGTGACATGAGCAATGCAGTGGCGACCGCCACGGACGCGACACCGGCGAAGATCCGCGTTCTCAGCGAGCTGATCAATTTCATTTCCCGTCAGGCGCGACAAGACGGTAGCCGCGCCCATAGGACGCCCGGATAAGCGCCGGATAGCCATGGTCCCTGAGTGTTCTGCGCAGTGAGGAGACATGGGTTCGCACTGCATTGGCGTCGGGTGCTGCATCTCCCCACACTTCGCGGGCAAGGGCTTCGTGGCTGACCAGCCCTGGCCAATGGCGCATGAGTACCTGGAGAATGCGTGCAGCCGAGGGAGGCAGTTCGAGAGGGCTTTCGTCGGCCCAGAGACGCTCCTGCTGCGCATCGTAGCGCAGCGGACCCACCTTGAGCACGGGCTGACGGTTCGTCGAGCGCCGTTGCAATGCGTTCACCCTGAGCTCCAGTTCCTTCATGGCGAAGGGTTTCACCAGATAGTCGTCGGCCCCGGCAGCGAATCCCTGACTCTTGTCATCAAGGCTGTCCCGCGCGGTGAGCAGCAGGACCGGGACCATGCATCTCAAGTCTTCACGGATGCGTCTGCAGAGCGTGAAGCCATCGATTCCGGGCAGCATTACATCCAGCACGACCACGTCATACTGGAGCGTGGCGAGAAGATGCAAGGCGGTGAGTCCGTCGGGGGCATAGTCGAGCTCGTACTGCTGCTCGCCGAGATAATCGAAAACGTTGGCGGCGAGCGCCGCGTGGTCTTCAACCAGAAGGAGCCGCAAGGCGCCCGCAATGCTCCGTTCCGTTGCCTGCATCGTACATACCTAGTGGCGGTTGACTCAGCGGGGTCTGCGCAGCAGCCAGTAGACTTCTCCAGGCCAGCCGGGAAACCTGGCGCCGAACGCCAGATTGAGGCGCCACCACCAGGCGTGATTCTCAAGGAAAAACCCCTTCTTGCGCATCATGAAGGCCCCGGATATGAACTCTACCTCCAAGCCGGCCTGCGCCGCCATCCTTTGCACGCGTTGTGGCGAAAATGCACTGGTGTGTCCGAACGGCTTGGCCTTCTTGCGCAGCTGGCCTTCTCGCATGGCGCGGAAGGGCTCGGGAGTTACAGGGAATCCACCGATGACGGCGCCACCGGGCCTGAGAGTAGGGATCAAACGTTCCAGTGCTTCTTCGGGATTACTCAGATGCTCCAGTACGTGCAGCAGGATTATCAGATCGTAATCACCCTGTACGGCGGGGGTTTCTTCGGAGATATTGGCGGACACCAGATCGGTGTAGCCGTGCTGGCGCAGGATATCTTCCCGGAGCTTGCAGTCCACCGCGGTCCAGCGTGCCCAGGGCTTGTCTCCTTGGCTGGCGCAAGCTGCCTGAGTGAAATAGAACATCTGGCCGCGATCCACGCCGATCTCGCAGATGTCGAGAGGTCTGCCGGCTCGGTCGTACTCACGCATCAGCAGGTTGTGAGCGAACCAGTAGCGCATTATGCGAAAGGGATATGAGACCCGTTTGGTGCGTTCGGGAATACCGAACTCCGGCGCACGCAGCTGGTCGCTTTGGGCAATGAAATCGACATTCCAGGCAAGCTGTTCGGGATTCATCGGACTTTCCGACTGCGATATTGGAAGTCCGATGCTAAGCAGCGAGGCGGCATGAAAAGGTAAGGAAAACATCAGGAAAACATCAAGGTGCTCGGCGGATGTTTCGAGATGCTTCGCAGAGGAAGGGGATGGGGCTCAATTGCGCGGGAAGACTGTCTGGCGTTCTGCCCGACACCAGTGTTGATGCAGGGCAGAACCAGTGAGGCCTACTTGTCCGTCACTGCGCCCTCCGAGGCGCTGGAAGCGAGCCTGGCGAACTTCGCCAGTACGCCTCGGGTGTAGCGGGGTGCGGGCTTCTGCCAGGCCTTGCGGCGCTCGTCGAGTTGCTCATCCGAGACTGCCAGCGTCATCTGCCGCGCCTCGGCATCGATGGTTATCCGGTCGCCGTCCTCGACCAGTGCGAGGGGGCCACCATCCACCGCTTCGGGTGTTATGTGACCCACGACGAAGCCATGCGAGCCTCCGGAAAAGCGCCCATCGGTAATCAACGCGACGTCCTTGCCCAGCCCCTTGCCCATGATGGCCGAGGTGGGAGACAGCATCTCGCGCATGCCGGGCCCGCCCTTGGGGCCTTCATAGCGAATCACCACGACGTCTCCGGCGACCACCTTGCCATCGAGGATGCCTGACAGTGCCTCCTCCTCGCTGTCGAAGACCCGTGCGATTCCGTTGAAGTGAAGCCCTTCCTTGCCGGTGATCTTGGCGACCGAACCCTCGGGCGCCAGATTGCCGCGCAGAATGACGAGGTGGGAGTCGCGCTTTACCGGGTCGGAGAACGGCCGAATGATATCCTGCCCCTCCGGGTAATCCGGCACATCGGCCAGGTTTTCCGCGAGAGTCTTGCCGGTAACCGTAAGCACGTCGCCGTGCAAGAGCCCGGCGTCCAGCAGGCGCTTCATCAGCGGCTGGATGCCGCCGATGGCGACCAGTTCGGACATCATGTACTTGCCGCTAGGGCGCAAATCGGCCAGGACCGGCGTGGTTTTGCCCAGCTCGGTGAAGTCGTCCAGGCTCAACTCCACATCGACAGCATGCGCCATGGCCAGCAGATGCAGTACGGCATTGGTCGAGCCGGCGAGGGCGATGACTACACGAATGGCATTCTCGAAGGCCTTGCGGGTCATGATGTCACGCGGCTTTATATCGAGCCTGAGCAACTCGACCACCTGACGGCCCGCATTCTGGCAGTCGAGGCGCTTTTCAGACGAGACGGCATTCTGTGCCGAGGATCCGGGCAGCGACATGCCTAGGGAAGCTCTGAAAAAGACTTTCTGTTGGCGCTGATGGAAAATTGACCCACCCTGCCGATTGAAATTTGACCCAGGACGGATTGCTGATTTTGTTACCAGCAACTGTGGATAAGTCTACCAGCGCAGCTGCTGTTGCCCCCACTCCTTCGCTAGCCCAGTTCAGTTGTTTAAGACCTGCCACATGCAGCCATGCAGCAGGCCGTCGTCGCCATGAAATCAGAACGACTCATCGTCCTCCGGTTCCTGGCCGCCCTTACGCTTTCGCTCCCGTGATTTGATCTTGGCCTGGGCCGCCAAGCTGCTGTGTTGCAGGCGATAGGACTCGTTACCGGTTTCGACGATGTGGCAGTGGTGGGTCAGCCGATCCAGCAAGGCGGTGGTCATCTTGGCGTCGCCGAACACGCTCGACCATTCGGCGAAGCTCAGGT
>Ga0308001_10000053_pt1 | contig 57893 bp, 50 predicted proteins | sample Neamet5_FD_203167 | JGI IMG/M metagenome (GOLD analysis project Ga0308001, IMG submission 203167) | Marine microbial communities from water near the shore, Antarctic Ocean - #5 | ecosystem: Environmental > Aquatic > Marine > Unclassified | place: Southern Ocean | collected 2014-06-04
TCATCATGGCTCAAGGCTAACGCCTTATCAGAAGTCGAATATACGGAAGCAGTCGTACCTAGGTTCAGAGGCAGATTATTTCACTGGCAAAACGGGAGGAGTCCATATACGGATGCAATCCGGGAACAGTCACCGCGTTCTCCCGGATCGCAGCCGGGCAACAGGAGGAGCCATGACCCAGGAATTCGACTACATCATCATCGGCGCCGGTTCGGCCGGTAACGTCCTGGCCACCCGGCTGACCGAAGACGCAGACGTCAGCGTACTGCTGCTGGAAGCCGGCGGCCCCGACTACCGCCTCGACTTTCGTACCCAAATGCCCGCCGCCCTGGCCTTCCCGCTGCAGGGCCGGCGCTACAACTGGGCCTACGAGACCGACCCCGAGCCGCATATGAACAACCGCCGCATGGAATGCGGACGCGGCAAGGGCCTGGGCGGCTCATCGCTGATCAACGGCATGTGCTACATCCGCGGCAACGCGCTGGACTTCGACAACTGGGCCACGGCCAAAGGCCTGGAAGACTGGACCTATCTCGACTGCCTGCCGTACTTCCGCAAGGCGGAAAGCCGCGACATCGGCCCCAACGATTACCACGGCGGTGACGGCCCGGTCAGTGTGACCACGCCCAAGGCCGGTAACAACCCGTTGTTCCACGCCATGGTCGAGGCCGGCGTGCAGGCCGGCTATCCGCGCACCGATGATCTCAACGGCTATCAGCAGGAAGGCTTCGGCCCGATGGACCGCACCGTGACCCCGGAAGGCCGCCGCGCCAGCACCGCGCGTGGCTATCTGGACCAGGCACGGGCACGGCCGAACCTGACCATCGTCACCCACGCCACCACCGACCGCATCCTCTTCGATGGCAAGCGCGCCAGTGGCGTCAGCTACCTGATCGGCAACGCCAACGATGCCACCGAAGCCCGTGCTCGCCGCGAAGTGCTGCTATGCGCCGGCGCCATCGCCTCGCCGCAGATCCTGCAGCGCTCCGGCGTCGGCCCCGCCGCGCTACTGCGCGAGCTGGACATCGCGCTGGTGCATGAACTGCCTGGCGTCGGCCAGAACCTGCAGGACCACCTGGAGATGTACCTGCAGTACGCCTGCACCCAGCCGGTGTCGCTGTACCCGGCGCTCAAGCTGCTCAATCAGCCGGGCATCGGCGCGCAATGGCTGTTCGCCGGCAACGGCATCGGCGCCAGCAACCAGTTCGAGGCCGGCGGTTTCATCCGCACGCGCCCGGAGTTCGCCTGGCCCAACATCCAATTCCATTTCCTCCCGGTGGCGATCAACTACAACGGCAGCAACGCCGTGAACGAGCATGGTTTCCAGGCCCACGTCGGCTCGATGCGCTCGCCCAGCCGCGGGCGCATCCAGCTCAAGTCCAAGGACCCGCGCCAGCACCCGAGCATCCTGTTCAACTACATGAGCCATGAGCAGGACTGGCAGGAATTTCGCGACGCCATCCGCATCACCCGCGAGATCATGGCGCAGCCGGCACTCGACCCTTACCGTGGGCGTGAAATCAGCCCTGGCGCGCATGTACAGAGCGACGCCGAGCTGGATGCCTTCATTCGCGAGCATGCGGAAACGGCTTTCCACCCCTCCTGCTCGTGCAAGATGGGTGAGGACGACATGGCGGTGGTCGATGGTCAGGGCCGCGTGCACGGCCTGCAGGGCTTGCGCGTAGTGGATGCGTCGATCATGCCGGAGATCATCACCGGCAACCTCAACGCCACCACCATCATGATCGCCGAGAAGATCGCGGATCGTATTCGCGGGCGCCAGCCATTGCCGCGCAGCAATGCGCCCTATTTCGTCGCGGGCGAACGCCCGGTGCGTGGTACGCCGCTGCGCAGCCAGCAAGACAGGTTAGTCGGGTAATTCCTGGCGGATCATCCAGTGGCCCTCGGGCGGCAGCAGCCGGCCGAGGTCGAAACGATCCAGTGAGTCGGCGTCGAGCATTTTGATCTGCGGGCTCACCAGTTGCGGCAGCTTTTCGCCCTGCAGACCACGAACGGCCAGGTCCAGGGCGATGCGCGCCTGAATCACCGGTGAATCGGTGGGTGCAGCCAGTACCTGACCCTCGCGAATCTGCTCCAGTACCCGCTCGCTGGCATAGAACGACAACACCTGCGTCTCAGAGCCGATATTGCGCACCAACTGCGCGGCGAAGGCCGCGGCTTCGGCATTGGCGATCAGATAATCGAGACGTGGATGCTGCTTGAGCAGCTCCCGCGTCAACTGCGCCTGACTAGTGCGATCCACTGGGGCATAACCACCATGGGCCAGGGTCACCCTGGTGCCAGGCAAGGCATCACGCAGGCCGCGCTCAGCATCCTGCACCCAGCCAGCATCGGCCGGACCGGGTAGCCAGCCGACCTGAATCGGCCGCCCTTCACTGACACGCACCAGATACTTGAGCGTGGCACGCGTCATGTCGGCGAAGTCGACCCGTGAATGCGCGCTGAGCCCGGGGCATTCCAGGCGATTGACCAGATCGATTACCGGCCGACCAGCCTTGATCTGCACTTCTGCTGCGCTGCACAGGTCATAGGTGTTGATACTGGCCACGACGAAGGCATCGGCCCCCTCGGCTACACAATGCTCGAACTGCTCCACTTGCACATCGGCATACTCGTAGCCACCGGCTTCGTAGATCCCCAGGCGCACGCCAAGGCGTCTGGCTTCCTGATCCAGCCCCCAGGCCACGCCCCACCAGTAGCGATCCTTGCCATGGGGCAGCAGCGCGCAGATACGCCAGGGCTGGCTGGCCACCGGCAAAGGCCGGTAATCCAGCACGCGGCCATCGGCATGTACCGGATAAGGGAACCACTCGGCCGCCAGCAGCGACTGGCAAGCCAGCGAAAGCAACAGAGTCAACCAGCGCATGACGCCGTCCTTAGCCCTTGCGGGGCGATGGGCCAGTCACCCCAGCGTAGCACCACCTCGGACACCTGCTTGCAGGTTGGCGACCCGCAGTTGCCCGGGAACGGTCGGCGCCCTAGAGTGGAGCGCACAGACCATGAGAACAGCATGACCAACCCCACCCTGCTCGCCCCCAGAACCGCCCGCCTGCTGCCCTGGATAGTCGCCATCGCCTTCTTCATGCAGACGCTGGATGGCACCATCCTCAACACCGCATTACCGGCCATGGCCGCCGACCTCGGCGAAAATCCATTGCGCATGCAGTCGGTGGTGATCGCCTACATGCTTACCGTGGCCCTGCTGATCCCGGCCTCGGGCTGGATCGCCGACCGCTTCGGCACGCGGCGCATCTTCTTCGGCGCCATCGCCCTGTTCAGCCTCGGCTCGCTGCTCTGCGCACTGTCGGAGTCGCTGAGCATGCTGATCGGCGCACGGGTCATCCAAGGCCTGGGCGGCGCACTGATGATGCCGGTCGGGCGCCTGGTGGTGCTGCGCGCCTATCCGCGTTCGGAACTGGTGCGGATCATGAGCTTCATCACCCTGCCCGGCTTGCTCGGCCCGCTGATCGGCCCGAGCCTGGGCGGCTGGCTGGTGGAGGTGGCCAGCTGGCACTGGATTTTCCTGATCAACCTGCCGGTGGGACTACTCGGCTGCTGGGCTGTATGGCGCCATATGCCCGATCTGCGCGGCCCTGAGCGCAGCCGCTTCGATAGCGTCGGCTTTCTGCTGTTCGGCGCCGCCATGCTGCTGATCACCGTAGCCCTGGAGGGGCTCGGCGAACTGCACCTGCCAACCATGCGCGTGGTGCTGCTGTTGCTCGGCGGCATGGCCTGCCTGGCCGCCTACTGGCTGCGCGCCGGGCGCATCGAGCAGCCATTGTTCGCACCCAAGCTGTTCCACACCCGCAGTTTCGCCGTGGGCATCATCGGCAACCTGTTCGCCCGCCTCGGCAGCGGCGCGCTACCTTTCCTCACGCCGCTGCTGCTGCAACTGGCGATGGGCTATTCGCCGGCCCAGGCCGGCATGAGCCTGATTCCGCTGGCACTGGCGGCGATGGCAGCCAAGCCCCTGGCCAGGCCGCTGATCGAGCGCCTCGGCTACCGCAACATCCTCACCAGCAACACCCTGCTGCTCGGCGCCCTGATCGCCAGCCTGGCCCTGGTCGACGCACAAACCTCGACCTTGCAGCTGATCATCCAGCTGAGCCTGATCGGCGCCTGCAACTCGCTGCAATTCACCGCGATGAACACGGTAACGCTGATCGACCTGGACAACCGCGACGCCAGCAGCGGCAACAGCCTGCTGTCGGTGGTGGTACAGCTGGCGATGGGCCTTGGCGTTGCATCGGCGGCGGCGCTGCTTAGCGGTTTTAGCCGCGAGCTGGGCGACAACGGCCATGTGCTGGAGGCGTTCCAGGCGACCTATCTGTGCGTTGGCCTGCTGTCGATGCTGGCGGCGGCGATCTTCCTGCAACTGGACACGAAAGATGGCCGTAGCGGGCGCAATATCGAGGTTTCAGCGGACGAATGAGCGGGCCTGCTACACTGCCGGCCTGTTTCTTCACCCCCGAGTCTTGCCGTGACCGCTACTGCCTTCGCCAGCCTGCCCATTTCTGCCGCCATGCAGGCCAACCTCGCCGCCATCGGCTATGCCGAGATGACGCCCATCCAGGCCGCCAGCCTGCCGCTGATGCTCAAGGGCCGCGACCTGATCGCCCAGGCCAAGACCGGCAGCGGCAAGACCGCCGCCTTCGGCATCGGCCTGCTGCACCCGCTCAACCCGCGCTATTTCGGCTGCCAGGCCATGGTGCTGTGCCCGACACGCGAACTGGCCGATCAGGTGGCCAAGGAAATCCGCCGCCTGGCCCGTGCTGCCGACAACATCAAGGTGCTTACCCTCTGCGGCGGCGTGCCCTTCGGCCCGCAGATCGGCTCGCTCGAGCATGGTGCGCACGTGATCGTCGGCACGCCGGGACGGGTGCAGGAGCACCTGCGCAAAGGCACGCTGAAAGTCGATGGGCTCAATACCCTGGTACTCGACGAAGCCGACCGTATGCTCGACATGGGTTTCATCGACAGCATCGCCGACATCATCGAGCAGACCCCGGCACGCCGCCAGACCCTGCTGTTCTCCGCCACCTATCCGCCCGCCATCGAGCAGCTTGCCGCACGTTTCTTGCGTAGCCCGGAGCGGGTCGAAGTGGAGGCGCAGCACGACGACGGGCAGATCGAGCAGCGCTTCTACGAAATAGCGCCGAGCCAACGTATGGAGGCGGTCAGCACCCTGCTGCGGCATTTCCGCAAGCAACCGACGGTGGCCTTCTGCGCCACGCGCCAACAGTGCGACGAACTGGCCGCACAGCTGGAGGCCGAGAAGATTTCCGCCGCCGCGCTGCATGGCGATCTGGAACAGCGTGATCGCGATCAGGTTCTCGCGCTGTTCGCCAATCGCAGCCTCAGCGTGCTGGTGGCCACCGACGTCGCAGCGCGCGGCCTGGATATCGCCGGGCTGGAAATGGTGATCAACGTCGAGCTGTCGCGTGATGCCGAGGTGCATATCCACCGCATCGGCCGCAGTGGTCGCGCTGGCGAGAAAGGCCTGGCACTGAGCCTGGTGGCCCCGGCCGAAGCCGGTCGCGCCCAGGCCATCGAAACCCTGCAAGGCAAGGAACTGGCCTGGTACCCATTGCCCGCAGCCAAGGCGACGGGTGAGCCGCTGCTGCCGCCGATGCACACCCTGTGCATCGGCGCCGGACGCAAGGACAAGCTACGCCCCGGCGATATCCTTGGCGCCCTGACCGGCGACGCCGGGCTGCCCGGTAGCCAGGTCGGCAAGATCGCCCTGTTCGACTACCAGGCCTATGTCGCCGTCGAACGCGACGTCGCCCGCCAGGCGCTCAAGCGCCTCACTGAAGGCAAGATCAAGGGTAGAACGCTGCGTGTGCGTCTGTTGTAAGAACCTGCTCGTGACCTGCTGCGCGTCGGCGCTACTGCGTTGAAAACAAGCTCGGATGCTCATTTACCGCTCGTAAAGTCGAACGCGACTCCGACCGCTCCGCGCTTGTTCTTGCCGGACGCTCTGGCTCGCAAGATCGCGAACAGACCCTAGGTTGGTATAAAGAATCAAACGGCCTGGGCCGGAGTTACCCATGCGCAATATTCTGGTCATTGAAGACAGCCCACTGGTACTGAAGATCCTCGAGCATCTGTTCCGTCAGGAAACCGATCTGGAACCGATCTTCTGTGCCTCACTGGCAGAAGCGGAAGTCATGCTGGAGACCTCTGCGGCGCTGTTCTTCGCCGCCATCGTCGACCTGCACCTGCCGGACGCACCGGACGGCGAAAGCGTCGATCTGGTGATGCGCTACCACCTGCCGTGCATCGTGCTCAGTGGCAGCTACAACGAACAGCGCCGTGACGATCTGCTGATGAAAGGCGTGGTCGACTACGTACTCAAGGAAAGCCAGCATTCCTACGAGTACGCCTTCCGCCTCCTGCACCGGCTCGACCACAACAGCCATATCAAGATTCTCATCGCCGACGACTCTGCGGCGCAGCGCCACTACATTCGCCACATCCTCGAGCCACACCACTACCAGATCATCGAGGCCAGCGACGGCAAGGAGACCCTGCGCCAGCTCAATGAGCATCCAGATATCGACCTGCTGGTGCTCGACCATGCCATGCCCGGCGTCAGCGGTTTCGAGCTGGTCAAGCTGCTGCGCCAGAAACTGCGCCTCAATGACCTGATCATCATCGGCGTGTCCGCCGACCCCAAGGGCTCGCTCAGTGCGCAGTTCATCAAGCACGGTGCCGACGATTTCCTGCGCAAACCCTTCTGCCCTGAAGAACTGAACTGCCGGGTAATGTCGACCCTGGAGCGACGCGACCTGTTGCGCGCACTGAAGAAGGCAGCGCAGTTCGATGCCCTGACCGGCCTGAACAACCGCCGCGCCTTCTACGAACAAGGCATGCAGATACTGCAGAAGGCACAACGGGAAAGTCGCGAGGTCAGCGTGGCGATGCTCGATCTCGACCACTTCAAGCAGATCAACGACGGCTTCGGTCATGCCAGCGGCGACAGCGCCCTGGTGGTGTTCGCCCGGGCGATGAGCAATGCCTTCCCCGACATGCTGCTGGGTCGCCTGGGCGGAGAGGAATTTGCCCTGCTGACCCTGCATGGCGCGGATCATGTGGCTCAGGCACTGGATAAACTGCGCCGACAGTGCGCCGGCCTGCATTACGCCGTCGGCGCGCCCGCGCTATCGTTCAGCGCAGGCCTCTATCAGGGTGAACCCGAGGACCTGGAGACCCTGCTGCATGAAGCCGACATTCGCCTGTACCGGGCCAAGCAACAAGGCCGTGCCCGCACCATACTGGCCTGATCAGGGGCTGTGGCGCTGCAGCGTTGCGGCATAGCTGCCATCGTCGCTCATGGCCTGAATCGCCGCATCGAAACGCCTGGCAATGTCGCGATGCTGGGCCAGACTGCGCCGCACCAGGATATGCAGGCCGTTCTCGCTCAAGGGCAGCGGCAGGAACTCCAGTTCATCGCGGATGGCACTCAGCTTGTTAGCGAGCAGGTGGCGCGCGACCAGCTCATCCTCCAGCGCCAGCTGCACGCGCCCGGCATGCAGCATCCGCGCGGCGATTTCGAAACTGCCGACACCAACCTTGAGCAGTTGCGGATCGCTGTCGAATTCCCTGGAATAGGCATAGCCCCTGACCACCGCAATGTTGTGCGGGTAGAGATCGGCCAGGGTCTCGAACTGAATGTCGCTCCCTTTGCGCCGCATGAAGCGGATACGGTTGACCAGATAGGGCTGGGAGAAATAGCCATACTCGCTGCGATCGGCGCTGTACCAGGCGTTGATCAGTACATCGTAATTGCCACGCTTGAGCCCCAGCACCGCGCGTTCCCAGGGCACCTCCACGTAGCTGGTGGTGTAGCCGGCACGGGCGAGCGCCTGCTCCACCAGATCACTGGCCAGACCTTTGCCGAGCAACCGTTGATCATTGAACGGCGGCCAGGGGCCGGCCACCAGGCGCAACAGCTCGGCCGAGGCCAGTGCCGGCGACAGCAGCAAGAGCAATAGCCAGGCACGTACTGCGGGCATTGGTGGCGATCCATCCGAAATGATCAGTTCTAGTGATAGCAGGCACAACGCCACTCGTCACTGTCTCATATCTGAGACAGTCAGGCGGGCGTTACACGCTTGCCTGCCGCACGGCGACAGAAGCGTCGGCCCAGAGCGGCTTCGGGTAAACTTCAGCGGTTTTCGCGCAGCGCTCGCTGCGTCAGCGATTCACCTGAGGACATTTCGTGTTGCAAACCGACGTACTGATCATCGGCGCAGGCGCCGCCGGCCTGATGTGCGCAGCCACCGCCGCAGCCCGTGGCCGCCGCGTGCTGGTGCTCGACCATGCCAACAAGGCCGGCAAGAAGATCCTCATGTCCGGCGGCGGGCGCTGCAACTTCACCAACCTGTACTGCGAGCCGAACAACTTCCTTTCCGGCAACCCGCACTTCTGCAAGTCCGCCCTGGCGCGCTTCACCCAGTGGGACTTCATCGGCCTGGTGGCCAAGCACGGCGTGCCCTACCACGAGAAGAAGCTTGGCCAGCTGTTCTGCGATAACAAGTCCAGCGACATCCTCGAACTGCTGCTGGCCGAATGTGCCGAGGCCGGGGCACAGATTCGCCTGGACACGGCAGTACACAGCATCGAAAAAACCGCAGGCGGCTTCCTGCTGCAAAGCGATCTCGGTGCCGTGGCCTGCCAGTCGCTGGTGATCGCCAGCGGCGGGCTGTCGATCCCGACCCTCGGCGCCACCGGCTTCGGCTATCAGGTGGCCAGGCAATTCGGTCACGAATTGCTGCCGACCCGCGCCGGGCTGGTGCCTTTCACCATCACCGAGCCGCAGCTCAAGACGCTGTGCACGGAGCTTTCCGGCACCTCGGTGGAGGACTGCAGGGTGAGCTGCAATGGCCAGAGTTTCGTCGAGAACATCCTCTTCACCCACCGCGGCCTGTCCGGCCCGGCGATCCTGCAGATCTCCTCCTACTGGCAGCCGGGCGATACCGTGCACATCGACTTGCTGCCACATATCGATCTGCCCGAATGGCTCGCTACCCAGCAGCGCGAGCGTGGCAACAGCGAGCTGAAAACCCTGCTGGCCGAACTGTTCACCAAGAAGATGGCGACCCTGCTGGTCGACAGCTGGTTCAGCAACAAGCCGCTCAAACAGTACACGCCCGGTGAGCTCAAGACGATTGCCGAGCGCCTGTCCGACTGGCAATTGGTGCCGGCCGGCACCGAAGGCTACCGCACGGCGGAAGTGACCCTGGGCGGGGTGAATACTGATGAGGTGTCATCCAAGACCCTGGAGTCGCTCAAGGTACCGGGGTTGTATTTCATCGGCGAAGTGCTCGACGTCACTGGCCACCTGGGTGGCTTCAACTTCCAGTGGGCCTGGGCGTCGGGCTACGCCGCCGCGCAATACGTCTGAGGCTAAAATATTGCGCCCCATTTGACGGTGCAGCGGGAACTGCCGACGCGGCGCAGACTCTGCCTTGACAGCAGATGCAAAGCTGCAATCACAGGCACGACGCCGCTTCATGACTCTCGAACAAGGCCTGATTTTCGTCATTCTCGTTGCCAGCATGGGCTTGTTCATCTGGGGCCGCTGGCGCCATGACGTGGTAGCGCTGGGCGCGCTGTTGGCGTGCGTGATCGTTGGTCTGGTGCCGGAGCGCGAGGCCTTTGCAGGCTTCGGTCACCCGGCGGTGATCACCGTCGCCTGCGTGCTGGTGCTCAGCCATGGTTTGCAGCGCACGGGGGGGCGGTCAGTCGACTGGCCCAACGACTGCTGCCCAGCGGCGCTGGCGTGCTGCTGTCCATCGCCACATTGACCGGCCTGGGCGCGCTGCTCTCGGCATTCATGAACAACGTCGGCGCCCTCGCCCTGCTGATGCCTATCGCCCTGCAGATTTCTGCACGCCTGGAGCTGCCGCCGGGGCGCGTGCTGATGCCACTGGCCTTCGGCACCATCCTCGGCGGCATGACCACGCTGATCGGTACACCGCCGAACCTGATCGTCTCCAGTTTTCGCGCCCAGCATGGCAGCGGTCCCTTCACCATGTTCGATTTCAGCCCGGTCGGTGTCGCCGTGGCACTGGCCGGCGTACTGTTCATCACCCTGCTCGGCTGGCGTCTGGTTCCCAAGCGCGAAGTAGGTAACGCCGCCAGCTTCGACACCGGCCATTACCTGACCGAGGCGCGGGTCAAGGAGGGCGGCAAGGCCCAGGGCAAGACCCTGCGCGAAATCGAGCAGTTGCTCGACGAGGCCGATGCCCAGGTGGTGGCCATGGTGCGCAACAAGCTGCGCCTGACTGCGCCCAACCCGCGGCGTGTACTGCAGGCCGATGACGTACTGGTGATCGAGGCCGACCCGCAGGAGTTGGGCGAAGTGCTCGGCCAGCTGGACCTGTTGCTGGAGGCCGAGCGCGAAGCCAAGGAGGCCGAACAGAAAGAGGACAAGGAAGGTGAAACCGAGAAGAAAGCCAGCAATGACGAAGACCGCGCCATGCAGGAACTGCTGGTCAAACCCGACTCTTCGCTGATCGGTCGTTCCGCCAGCAGCACGCGTTTGCGCAGCCGCTATTCCATCAACCTGCTGGCTATCTCCAGACAGAGCCATCGCTCGATCAAACGCCTGCGCTCGACCCTGATCCAGAGCGGTGACGTGTTGCTGATGCAGGGCAGCGCCGAGGATATCGGCGAGTTCGCCAGCGACTATGACTGCGTACCATTAGCCGCACGCGCCATCAACATTCCCGATCCGCGGCAGGCCAATCTCGCGCTCGGCATCATGCTGCTGGCCATCGCTGCCGCCGCCTTCGGCCTGCTCTCGGCCGCGATCGCCTTCGCCTGTGGCGTACTGGCCTACATGCTGCTGCGTCTGGTGCCGCTGCGCGCCGTCTACGAGTCCATCGACTGGCCAGTGATCGTGTTGCTCGGAGCGTTGATTCCGGTGGCCGGTGCGATGTCCGCCACGGGTGCAGCCGATCTGCTGGCACGCCTGCTGATGGAGAATCTGGCACAGGGCAACGCCATCATCACCCTGACCCTGTTGCTGGTGGTGACCATGACCCTGTCGGATTTCATGAACAACGCGGCGACGGCGGCGGTGATGTGCCCCATCGCGCTGAGCGCCGCCAGCCAGCTCGGCGTCAGCCCGGACTCGCTGTTGATGGCCGTGGCCATCGGCGCCTCCTGCTCGTTCCTCACGCCCATTGGCCACCAGAACAACACCCTGATCCTCAGCCCTGGTGGTTTCCGCTTCGGCGACTATTGGCGCCTGGGCCTGCCACTGGAAATCCTCGTGGCGCTGATCAGTGTGCCCATGCTGCTGTGGATCTGGCCGTTGTAATCCGCCATTCAGGAGCTCGGGGTGATGCCGAGCACCACATCGAAGCGAGCGATCTGCTCGTCGGTCTGTCCGCTCACCGGCACGAAGGGCACGACCAGCAGTTCGCGCAAGCGTGGGTCGCGGATCGCATTGAGCAGGCCATCGCGCTGATTGAGCGGCTCGCCGTGGACATAACACTGCGTGGCGAAACGCGGTATGCCGGGCAGGGTCACCGCCAGATGGATATGCGGGGTGCGGCCGGGATAGGGCACCGGGCGGATGGTGCGAAAACGGTAGCGCCCATCGGCCGCCGTGGTGAAACGGCCATACCCCTGGAACCCGGGGTCGAGCCTCTGGCGGTCACCGCCGCGACTGTGCAGATAGATACCGTTGGCATCCACTTGCCAGATTTCCACCAGCGCCCCCGCCAGTGGCCGGCCGCCCGCATCGAGGATCGAACCGTGCAGTTGCACGCGAATCCCGCGCGCCTCTGCGGCCTGGCCGTCGACTCGTACCAGGTCGTTGTCGCGGTCCAGCGGTAGTTGGTCGGGGTAGAAGGGGCCCAGCGTCTGGCGCGGCGTCAGCAACCGCTCGGCCAGCGCCAGTGCCGGGCTGACCAGCAACGCGCCGCCAGCGGCGAAGAGGAGATGACGACGACTGGACATGGTCTTTTTCCTCCGTAGCGCGCAGCCCAGGCGGCCCCCGCGACACTCTACGACAGATGTTCCAGCACCCCGGCGGCCGATTGAAAGGGCAAGCCGTGGGCCTCGGCCACGCTGCCGCAGGTGATCACGCCCCTGGCCACGTTGAGCCCGTTCAGCAGATGCACATCATCCTGCAAGGCGCGGCGTGTGCCCTTCTGGGCGAGCGCCACGACGAACGGCAGGGTGGCGTTGTTCAGCGCCAGGGTCGAGGTGCGTGCCACCGCGCCGGGCATGTTGGCCACGCAATAGTGCACCACATCATCGACCACATAAGTGGGCTCGGCATGGGTAGTGGCGCGGGAAGTCTCGGCGCATCCGCCCTGGTCGATGGCGACATCCACCAACACAGCGCCGGCCTTCATCTGCCGCACCATGTCCGCATTGATCAGCTTGGGCGCGGCCGCACCGGGAATCAGCACCCCGCCAATCACCAGATCGGCCGCCAACACCTGCTCGCGCACCGCCGCGCGAGTGGAGTAGAGCGTGGTAATGCGATTGCCGTACTGGGCATCGAGCCGGCGCAACGCATCGACGCTCTTGTCCAACACCGTGACATCGGCACCGAGGCCGACCGCCATGGCCAGGGCATGACTGCCGACCACACCGCCGCCGAGAATCACCACCTTGCCCGGCGCCACGCCTGGTACGCCACCCAGCAAGACGCCACGCCCGCCGCGGGCCTTTTCCAGACAGCCGGCACCGGCCTGGATCGACATGCGTCCGGCCACTTCCGACATCGGCGCCAACAAAGGCAGGCGGCCCTGCGCATCGGTCACCGTCTCGTAGGCGATACAGGTGGCGCCGCTGGCCATCAGCTCTTCGGTCTGCGCCCGATCCGGCGCCAGGTGCAGGTAGGTAAACAGCGTGTGGTGGGCTCGCAACCTGGCGCGCTCCACCGCCAGGGGCTCCTTGACCTTGACGATCAACTGCCCCTGCTGGAACACCTCGGACGAACTCTTGGCGATCTGCGCGCCCGCCCCGAGGTAATCCTCGTCGGCGAAACCGACAGCGGCACCGGCATGGGTTTCGATCCAGACCTCATGACCGAGCGCCGTCAGCTCGGCCACCGACTGTGGCGTGAGGCCGACTCGGTACTCGTGGTTCTTGATTTCCTTGGGTACGCCGATTCGCATAACCATCTCCAACCATTGCGGGCCAATAGTCTGAAGTCTAGGAAAGCGTGAGCCAGCTCACAGGAAATTCCACGAGAAATTTCGTCCGTCCGTCACTGCCCGAACAGCACGCGCCGCGCCTCTGCGGTGAGCAAGGCCTGCGGATCGGCGTTCACCTGTTCTACCAGCGCGTAGGCGCGCTGTACAGCGGGGCGTGCATCGATGCGTTCGAGCCAGGCAGCCATGTTGGGGAAGTCCTCCAGTTTCTGTTGCTGCATCTTCCACAGCTTGGCCCAGGGATAGATGGCCATGTCGGCGATGGAATAATCGCCCGCCACGTAGTCGCGCCCGGCCAGTTGGCGGTCCAGCACGCCGTAGAGGCGCGCGGTTTCCTTCACGTAGCGGTCGATGGCATACGGAATCGGCTCCGGCGCGTAGCGCACGAAGTGATGGTTCTGCCCTGCCATCGGGCCAACGCCGCCCATCTGCCAGTACAGCCACTGCAACACGGTGAAACGCGCGCGTGTCTCGCGCGGCAGGAACTGCCCGCTCTTGTCGGCCAGGTACTCGAGAATCGCCCCGGACTCGAACAGGGCGATGGGCTCACCGCCATCGACCGGTGCATGATCGACGATGGCCGGAATGCGGTTGTTCGGTGCGATCTTGAGAAACTCGGGTGCGAACTGCTCGCCCTTGCCGATATGCACCGGAACGATGCGGTAGTCCAGCCCGGCTTCCTCGAGAAAGATGCTGACCTTGTGGCCGTTCGGTGTGGTCCAGTAGTACAGGTCGATCATTGGTTTTCCTCCAGGTGGATCGCGGCCCGCTTGACCGGGCCGTGAGTCGTTTCATACGTCTGCAGGATGCGCGCGAACCAGACGCCCAGCGCCGAATCCTCGGCCCAGGGTTGCGCGCCCAGGCACCAGGCCCAGAACAACATGCCAGCCAGCAGGTAGTCGCAGCCGCCAGGGGCCTGGCCTTCGAGGAAGGGCTGATCACGCAGCCACATTTCCAGCGGCGCCACGCCTTCACGGAACAACCGCTCACCGCCCTGCGGATCGGCGAATGCCTCCAGGCTCATGCCCAGCGCCTTCTCCCGGCTACTGCGGAAATACTCGCGGTCGGCCGGGTCGATCACCTGCCAGACCCGCGGAATCAGTAACTTCAACAGCGGCACACGCACCATATGAAAGCTCAGGCGCTCGACCAGGCGGGCGCGCTGGGCAGCCAGCGCGCCACCGAGCAAGGGACGTTGTGGATAACGCTGATCGAGGTGGGCGAAGATCGCCAGGCTGTCATGCACCGTTTCACCTTCGTCGATCAGCACCGGTACCAGCTTCTGTCCGGAAAAAGCGATCAAATCCTTGTCAGTGAAACGTGTCGGCCGGCTCTGCCAGTCCAGCCCCTTGTGCGCCAGCGCCAGACGTACGCGCCAGCAGTAGGGCGAGAACACCAGCTCAGGATCGGCGCCACACAGCTCGAACAATTCCCGCATATCACCTCCATTAAAAACCGATCAGTCCAGAATCAAGCGAACAAAAACCAGCGCCGGATTGCTCAGGCGCAGTCCAGGCTGGTCATCACCACTGTAATGCTGGCCACGGCGCGTTCGAGCGCCTGTTCGAAGACCTGGCAGATACCCGCCGTGGCTCGCTGCAGAACCGGCACCAGCGCCGGTTCCGACAAGGAGAATTCATTGGCCACGTTGACCAGCATGCAGCCACGCGGCACGCCGTCAGGGCCATCATCTTCGAGCACGCTGAGCAGGCGCTCGCGGATGAAAGCGAGTGGCAAGGCGCTGGCGTCAAGCTGCTCCAGCAACAAGGCTCGGCGCTGCACTACGTAGCGGCTGAAGGCAGCGACGAACCAGGCCTGCTTGCTCGGGTAGGTTTGATACAGGCTGCTCTTGGACAGCCCGGTGGCCGCCTGCAGGTCCTGCAGCGACGCGGCTTCATAACCACGTTGCCAGAACAGCTGCATGGCGTTTTCCGGGGCTCGGTCCGGGCAGAAGCTCTTGGGGCGTCCACGTGTCGTCATGCGCGCGATTTGGAACCGATCAGTTCTAAATTCAAGCCTTGGGCTCCTTCAGATCGACGATGCCGCGCAACAACTCCACCGGTAGCGGAAAGACGATGGTCGAGCTCTTGTCACTGGCGATATTGCTCAGCGTCTGCATATAGCGCAGCTGCATGGCGCCGGACTGGCGGCCGAGCATCTCGGCGGCCTGCATGAGTTTTTCCGAGGCCTGCAGCTCGCCTTCGGCGTGAATCACCTTGGCCCGCCGCTCGCGCTCGGCCTCGGCCTGCTTGGCGATGGCGCGGATCATCGACTCGTCGAGGTCGACGTGCTTGATCTCGACGTTGGCCACCTTGATGCCCCAGGCGTCGGTCTGCGCGTCGAGCACCTGCTGGATGTCGAGGTTGAGCCGCTCGCGCTCGGCGAGCATCTCGTCCAGTTCGTGCTTGCCGAGCACCGCGCGCAGGGTGGTCTGCGCCAGCTGGCTGGTGGCGACGTGGTAGTCCTCGACCTGGATGATCGCCTTCTGCGCGTCGAGCACGCGGAAGTAGACCACCGCATTGACCTTGACCGAGACGTTGTCGCGGGAGATCACGTCCTGGGTCGGCACGTCCAGCACTATGGTGCGCAGGTCCACCCGCACCATCTGTTGCATGCCGGGCACCACCAGGATCAGCCCCGGGCCCTTGACCCGCCAGAAGCGGCCGAGCTGGAACACCACGCCGCGCTCGTACTCGCGCAGGATGCGAAAGGCCGAGGCGAGCAGGGCCAGGACGATGATCGTCAGCGAGAGAAAACTCAGTTCGAAACCCATCAGTGACCTCCTTGGGGCGGCGGTTCATCCGCCGCGCTGACCTGCAGTTGCACGCCCTGGCGTGCCGTCACCCGCACCCGCTGCCCGGGCCGCAGCGGCTCGCTGCCCTGCACCTGCCAGCGTTCGCCCTGCAGCGCCACCCAGCCGCTGCAAGGATCCTCGGCCTGCACCGCGGCGACCGCCACCAGGCTGCCGACCAGGCCGCTGTCGCCGGCCACCTGCTGGCGCCGCCTGGCCTTCAACGCCATGCCGAGGATGGCCAGGATCAGCCCGGCGCTGGTCAGCGCCAGGGTAACGATCAGCGCCAGCGGGATGCCGAAGCCCGGCACGTCGGTGTCGATCAGGATCAGCGCGCCGAAGACGAAGGCCACCACGCCGCCGATGCCGAGCACGCCGAAGCTGGGCAGGAAGGCCTCGACGGTGATGAAGGCGATGCCGAGCAGGATCAGCGCCACCCCGGCGTAGTTCACCGGCAGCAACTGCAGGGCGTAGAGGGCGAGGATCAGACTGATGCCACCGAGCACGCCGCCGATGCCGCTGCCCGGGTTGGAGAACTCGAAGAACAGGCCGTAGACGCCGATCATCATCAGGATCAGCGCCACGCTGGGGTTGGTGATCACTGCCAGCAGGCGAGTGCGCCAGTCCGGCGCATGGCTGATCAAGGGCGCACCGGCGGTGGCCAGGGTGACTTCGACGCCTGCAGCTTGCAGGGTCTTGCCGTCCAGCTGGCGCAGCAGGTCGCTCAGGTCCGTCGCCAGATAGTCGATCACCTTCTGCGCCAGCGCCTCTTCGGCGGACAGGCTGACCGCCTCGCGCACTGCCTGTTCAGCCCACTCGGCATTGCGCCCGCGCATATTCGCCAGACCGCGAATGTAGGCGGCTGCGTCATTGACCTGCTTGGCGGTCATGGCATCGGCCGAGCCCCTTTCGCCTTGCGCGGGCTTGTCCGTCTCGCCCTTGTCAGCCCCCTCTGGTTTGCTCGGCGAGCCCGGCATGCCGATGGCCACCGGCGTGGCGGCGCCGAGGTTGGTCCCCGGCGCCATGGCAGCGACATGGCTGGCGTAGAGGATGTAGGTGCCGGCGCTGGCCGCCCGCGCACCGCCTGGGGCGACGTAACTGGCCACCGGGATCGGGCTGGCAAGGATCGCCTTGATGATCGCGCGCATGGAGCTATCCAGGCCGCCGGGCGTGTCGATCTCGATCAGCACCAGTTGCGCGCCCTCGTCCACCGCCTTGGCCAGACCGCGCACCAGGTAGTCGGCACTGGCCGGGCCGATCACCCCATCCACCTGCAAGCGCACCACCGCGCCCGGCGCCGCACTCGCCCCCACCGAACCGCAGAGGATCAGAGCACACAGACATAGACGCAACCAGCCAGGCAACACGTTCGACTCCCAGGCCCCCAGTGATACCGGACAGGTGGCGGAGGGCCTTTATTGAGCATAGTCCATGCTCCAGCGGGTCCCGCGACAGGGCTGGCGGATGTGCTACAGGGGATGTACTGCTCGCTGCAGGAGCGGATTTATCCGCGAGACGGACGACGAAATTGCGAAAGGCGCCAGGCCAAACAGATTGCCGGCAGACAGATACCCAGTGGCTGGCCAGTTCCGGTAGGCTGCTCAGATCTTTTCCGACCAGACTCCCTATGCCCCGACCTCGCCTTCGCCAATCACTGCGCCGCCTCTGGGCACTGGACAAGTTCAGCGCCAGCCTGCGGGTGTTCATCGCCCTGGCCGGAGCACTGGCGCTGTGCTGGTGGCAGGGCTGGATGCATGGGCTGATCCCCCTGTTTCTCGGCATCATCGCCAGCGCCCTGACCGAGACCGACGACAGCTGGCAAGGCCGCCTCGGCGCGGTGCTGGTCACCCTGGCCTGCTTCAGCGCGGCGGCCTATGCAGTGGAATTTCTCTTTCCCTATCCCTGGTTGTTCGTCATCGCCCTGGCCTTTTCCGCCTTTTGTCTGACCATGCTCGGCGCACTCGGTGAGCGCTTCGCCACCCTGGGTTCCGGCACCCTGATTCTCGCGGTGTACAGCATGATCGGCGTCGAGCAGCGCGGCGGCGTCGCCGGCCTGTGGCTGGAACCGCTGCTGCTGGTAGCCGGCGCCGCCTGGTACGGCCTGCTCTCGGTGATCTGGCACGCGCTGTTCGCCCATCAGCCGGTACAGCTCGCCCTGGCCCGGCTGTTTCGCGAACTGGGCAAGTACCTCAAGCTCAAGGCGGCGCTGTTCGAACCCGTGCGCCAGCTGGATGTGGAACAACGCCGCCTGGAGCTGGCTCAGCAGAATGGCCGCGTCGTCTCCGCGCTCAACGCGGCCAAGGAGATCATCCTGCATCGGGTCGGTAGCGGTCGGCCGGCACCGAAGGTCAATCGCTACCTGAAGTTGTACTTCCTCGCCCAGGACATTCACGAACGCGCCAGCTCGTCGCACTACCCTTACAACGAACTGGCCGAAGCCTTCTTCCACAGCGATGTGCTGTTTCGCTGCCAGCGCCTGCTGCGCCTGCACGGGGAAGCCTGCCAGCGCCTGGGCAGCGCCATCGAGTTGCGCCAGCCGTTCGAATACCGCGAGCTGTGCAGCCAGGCCCTGGAAGACCTGCATGCCTCGCTCGACCACCTGCACCTGCAAAGCAACCCGGCCTGGCGCCGCCTGCTGCGCTCGCTCGGCGCCCTGGCCGGCAACCTCGCCAGCCTCGACCTGCTGCTCGGCAGCGCCAGCAACCCTGACGCCCTGGCCGATGAGCAGGACAGCAGCCTGCTGGATCGCGAACCGCATTCGTTGCGCGAGGTGATCGAGCGCATCGGCCAGCAACTGACCCCCACCTCGCTGCTGTTTCGCCACGCGCTGCGCCTGTCCATTGCTCTGGCCGCCGGTTACGGCCTGCTGCACCTGATTCATCCGACCCAGGGCTACTGGATTCTGCTGACCACCCTGTTCGTCTGTCAGCCGAACTACGGCGCCACGCGTCTCAAGCTGGTGCAGCGCATCGTCGGTACCCTGATCGGCTTGGGGTTGGGCTGGGCATTGATCGATCTGTTCCCCGACCCACGCATCCAGGCCCTGTTCGCCGTGGTCGCTGGCGTCGCCTTCTTCGCCACACGCAGCACGCGCTACACCCTGGCCACGGCGGCGATCACCCTGCTGGTGCTGTTCTGCTTCAACCAGATCGGCGATGGCTACGGCCTGTTCCTGCCGCGCCTGGTCGACACCCTGCTCGGCGGCATGCTGGCCGGGCTGGCGGTGTTCCTGATCCTGCCGGACTGGCAGGGTCGACGCCTGGGGCGCATGCTAGCGAACACACTGAGCTGCAACAGCGCCTACCTGCGGCAGATCATCGCCCAGTACGCACACGGCAAGCGTGACGACCTCGGCTACCGCCTGGCCCGACGCAACGCGCACAACGCCGACGCGGCACTGTCCACCACCCTCGGCAACATGCTGATGGAGCCTGGGCACTTCCGTAAGGACGCCGACCTCGGCTTTCGCTTTCTGGTGCTGTCGCACACCCTGCTCAGCTATCTCTCCGGGCTCGGCGCCCATCGTGGCGAGCAGTTGCCGCAGGCGGCCCAGGCACAATTGCTGGAACAGGCCGAAGCGCTGGCGAGCAGCCTCGATGAAATCGCCACCGGCCTGCGCGGCGAGCAGCCGCTGGCCATCCACAGCGATGAAGAACAGGCACTGGCGCAAAGCCTGGAGCAGATTGCCGACGACGTCGACGAACGCCAACGTCTGGTGCAGACGCAACTGGCGCTGATCTGCCGCCAGCTCGCGCCACTGCGCACCTTGGCCGCGCATCTGCAGAAGGATCGCCACTAGCAGGCTGATGGGGCTTTCTGCCACTATCTGACGACGCCTAGCTCCCAGGCCTTGCCCATGCCAGCCAACCGACACACCACCCTCGCCTACCTGGTCTCGTTGCCGGGTCTGCTGCTGGTGTGCAGCCTGCTTCTGGTCAGCCAGATTACCCTCGCCAGCACACGTCTGAGTGACAGCAGCGCAGCCCAGGATCTCTACGGCCTGGTCGACTTTCTCGCCGATCCCCAGAGCGCCCTGAGCCTGGACGACGTTCGCGCTGTCGATGCCCCTTTCCAGCCCTCGTTGAACCGCCGTGACCTCAGCTTCGGCTATGTGCCGGGGGTGATCTGGCTGCGCCTGGCGCTGCAATCGGATGCCCAGCAAACACGCGTCTGGCGCCTGGAACTGAATTACGCCTCGCTGGACGAGGTGCGTCTATACGACATCGGCGCTGATGGCGTGCGCGAGTCGCGCAGCGGCGACACCGTGCCCTACGCGCAGCGCAGCGTCGGCCATCGCAACCCGGTATTCGAGATCGCTCTGCAGCCCGGCGAGCAGCGCACGCTGTACCTGCGCGTCGACTCGCGCGGCAGCATGACCCTCAGCGGCGCACTGATGTCTTCGCGCGATTTCGAGCAGCACAGCCAGAACGGCTACCTGATGCATGCCATCTACTTCGGCGTGCTGATCGCCCTGGGGCTGTACAACCTGCTGCTGTTTCTCGCCCTGCGCGAGCGGCCTTTCCTCAACTACGTGCTGTTCATGTTCGCCTTCGCCCTCAGCGTGCTGTCGCTCAATGGTCTTGGCGCGCAGTATCTGTGGTCCGAAGCGGCGCCCTGGAGCAACCGCATGCTGCCGGTCAGCCTGACGACGGCGGCGCTGCTGTCGGTGGTGTTTGCGCGCAGCTTTCTCGACACCCGCCAGTGGCTGCCACGCTGGGACAAGGGCCTGCTGATGCTGTCCATCGCCATCGGTGCGGCCGTCTTGGCCAGTGTGCTGCTGCCACTGCAGCGCGCGCTGCAGCTGATGTCGCTGACCGGCCTGATCGCCACCCTGACGCTGCTGGTCACCAGCTTCGTCTGCATTGGCTACCGAGTGCCCGGTGCTCGCCTGTTCGCCCTGGCCTGGCTGATGCTGCTGACCGGCGCGGTGCTGCTGGCGCTACGCAACTTCGCCCTGATTCCGTCGAACTTCATTACTCTGTACGCCATGCAGATCGGCTCGGGGCTGGAGATGATCCTGCTGTCCTTCGCCCTGGCGGCACGCTTCAACGAGCTCAAGCGCCAACGCGAAGCCGCGCTGCAGCTCAACGAGCAGATCCTCGCCAAGCGCGTCACCGAACGCACCCAGGCCCTGGAACAGGCCAATCAGCGCCTCAGTGAGCTGGCCCTGCAGGACCCACTGACCGGCCTGCCCAACCGCACCGCCCTGCAGCAACACCTGGAGCAGGCACTGGCGCGCAGCCAACGCCGCAACGAACTGCTCGCCGTGATGCTGATCGACCTGGACGGTTTCAAGCCGATCAACGACCAGCACGGCCATGGCTACGGCGACCTGGTACTGGCCGAAGTGGCGCAGCGCCTGCGGCAGTATGTGCGCGATACCGATCTGCCTGCGCGCCTCGGCGGTGACGAGTTCGTGGTGATCTGCGAGAGTGTGCAATCAGCCGAAGATGCGCACGACCTGGCCAAACGTCTGCTGGAAGGGCTGGACACGCCAATGTACCTGGAAGATCGTGCCGTACGCGTCGGCGCCAGCATCGGCATCGCCCTGAGCCGCGGCGCCGACGATGCCACCATGCTGATTCGCCTGGCCGATGCCGCCATGTACCGGGCCAAGGCCGAAGGTCGCAACCGCGTGCAACTGGCCACCCAATACCTTTGAACAGGGGCCGCAGCCTAGTGCCCGTCAGTTAAGTATCAACGCAGCCAATGCGTAGGAGCGGCGCCCCGCCGCGAATCAGGGCAACACGCACTTGCAAGCTTCGCCCCGGGGCGGGGCTCCTACACTAGGGTCTGTTGCCGTTTCGACGCGACCGTGCGCGAAACGGCAACAGACCCTAGGCCGCCCAGGAAGCCCTACCTGATCGGCGTCAGGCCGTCGTCTCTTCATCAACTCGAACCCGATAGCACACCATGGACAAGAATCTGCTGCTGCAAGACGTACTCAGCCATCTGCAGACCGACCTCGAACAGGCCAGCCTCGCCGCCCTCAGCGCCCACGAAGCGGCCACCCACGAAGAGAACGTCGCCGAGAACAAGTACGACACCCTGGGCCTGGAGGCCGCCTACCTGGCCAGCGGTCAGGCGCGCCGCGTCGAAGAACTGCGCCAGACCCTGATCACCTGGCGCCAATTGCGCCCGCGCCCCTTCGATATCGAGCAGGGTATCGAGCTCGGCGCGCTGGTTCAGCTTGCGGCCGAGGATGGCCACGAACAATGGCTGATCCTTGGTCCTCCAGGCGCCAGCATGAAACTGCAACTGGCCGACCAGACCATCCAGGTGCTCGGCAATACCGCACCGCTAGGGAAATTGCTGCTCGGCAAGAAGCCCGGCGACGAGATAAGCCTGCCAGTAGGGAGTCGCCAGCAGATTTTCGAGGTGCTGGCAGCCACGTAAGCGGAACTATCTGGGCTAGCAGGCCGTTGAAAACGTAGGCGAGGCAGACAAGACAAGGCAAAAACAGCCGAAAAAGCGCAGTTTACGTGCTGTAAATGAGCATTTTGACTGGGCTCGCACGCGAGGCTGTTTTTAACGCTGTATTGCCAACGCAGGTAGTTTTTCAACGGCCTGCTAGGGTTGGTAATTAGCGATGAACACCACGCCTAGCGAGAGCCAATACCATGGAAAATCCAGTCCACAGCCTGCCAGCCCTGTTCAAGCAGCTCGGCTTGCCTGACGACGCCGCCAGCATCAACGCCTTCATCAGCACCCATTCGCCACTGCCAGATGCCTGCAAACTGTCCGAGGCCCCGTTCTGGACGCCGGCGCAGGCTGCACTGCTGCGCGAAGAAATTCTCGAAGACGCCGACTGGGCGCCAGTGGTCGACCAGCTCAACCTGCGCCTGCACGGCTGAGCTCACAGGTCAGTGCATCGGCTGCTCAGTTGGCCGCCGTCATCTCGCGCCAGGTCAGGTACATGCGCAGGTCGAATTCGATCTGCGCATAGCCCGGCAACATGTGGTCGCACAGCTTGTAGAAGGCCTTGTTGTGCTCGCTCTCTTTCAGGTGTGCCAGTTCGTGCACCACGATCATCTGCAAGAAGGCCGGCGCGGCGTCGCGAAACAGCGAGGCAACGCGAATTTCCTTCTTCGCCTTGAGCTTGCCGCCCTGCACCCGCGAGACCGCCGTATGCAGGCCCAGCGCGCGGTGGGTGAGGTCGAGTCGATTGTCGTAGAGCACCTTGTCGATGGCCGGCGCATTCTTCAGGTGTTCCTGCTTGAGCGCCATCACGTAGCCATACAGCGCCTTGTCGCTCTGCACTTCATGCCGGCCCGGATAGCGCTGCGCCAGGTAGTCACCAAGCCGATCATCGGCGATCAGCTGACGAACCTGCTGCTGCAAGGCGACCGGATAACCCTGTAGATACTTCAACGCTACGATCCCACATTCATCAGGACCGCCAGTGTAACGGATGCGGCATTACTCGCTGGGCACCACACGCAGCAGACGCCCCTGCGGGTTATCGGTGAGCAGATAGAGCGCACCATCCGGCCCGCTGCGCACATCGCGAATCCGCTCGCCCAGCTCTTCGAAGAGGATTTCCTCACCGGCCAGCATGCCGTCGCGCACACGGATGCGGCGTACGCTGCGCTCGGCCAGGGTGGCCGCGAACAGGTCGTCCTGCCACTCGGGGAACAGCTCGCCGCGATACAGGGTCAGGCTCGACGGCGCTACCGAGGGTGTCCAGTGCAGCAGTGGCGCGGTCAGCCCCGGCAGCTCGGTGTAGGGGCTGACGCGCGCACCGGTGTAATCGATACCGAAGGTCGCCAGCGGCCAGCCATAGTTGTTGCCGGCCTCGATCAGGTTGAGCTCGTCACCCCCGCGTGGGCCGTGCTCGTGGCTGTACAGGCGATTGTGCTCGGCATCGAAGAAGATGCCCTGCACGTTGCGGTGGCCGAGGCTGTAGATTTCCGGCGCCGCGCCGTCCTGGCCGATCAGCGGGTTGTCCTGCGGTACGCTACCGTCGCGGTTCAGGCGCACGATCTTGCCCAGGTGGTTGGCTGGGTTCTGCGCCTGCTCACGCCAGTCGAAGCCGTCGCCCAGGGTCAGCACCAGGGTCTTGTCGGCGAGAAAGGCGATGCGCCCACCGTAATGCGCGGCGCCGGCCTTGAGCGGCTGGGCGGTGAACAACACCTCGAAGTCGTGCAGCTCGTCATCCACCAGGCGGGCACGCGCCAGACGCGTGTTGTTGGCCTCCAGCGAGCCGTGCGCGTAGGTCAGATACAGCCAGCGGTTGTCGCTGTAGTCCGGGTCCAGCGCTACTTCCATCAGCCCGGCCTGGGCAGCGATGAAGACCTCGGGCAGGCCCGCCAACGGCTCGGGATCGACACTGCCGTCGGCTTCGATGATGCGCAGGCGCCCGACACGCTCGGTGACCAGCATGCGTCCGTCCGGCAGGAAGGCCACGGCCCATGGATTCTCCAGCCCTTCGCTGAAGGTTTCGATGCGGTAATCCAGGGCCAGCAGCGGCGTACTGACGAACAGGGCGCAGAGCATCAGCGCGCGGGTGCTTCTCAACATGGGCAACGCCTTGTCACAGAGAATCGGAAGAAGTTGGCTGCGCCCGGTAGCGCACCCGCCGACCGAGCAGACCGAACAGCAGCGCACCGACGCTGCCGCAGGCCATCAGCCCGAGCGTGCCGAACGGGCTGCGGTCGGCGGCGATCAGCGTCGGCATCGGTGCCAGCGCATTGGCCAGCGCCAGCGCCGTCCAGATCGCTGCCGCGCCCGCCAGCACGAAGATCAGCCACCGTAGCGACGGCATGCGCCGCGCCAACCAGGCAGCCAGCGGCAGGGCGAACAGAAAGCCCAGCGCACTGAGCAGGGCGAAGGTCGGCGCGAAACCGAGCAGATCGAGGCAGGTGGTGCCAACGCGCACATCCAGCGGCATCGGTGCACCGAGCGCCTGCAAGGCGGCGAGGTTGGTCTGGGTCTGGAAGATCGAGGCAAGCAGCGAGGCCAGCAACACGGCGAGGAGGAAAGCGAGCAACAGACGTGGCTTGCTGGACATGGGGGGCAGTTTCCCGGAACGACAGTGCGCGAATTATGGCGCACCCCACCCACCGTTATGCCCCAGGTGTTTTACAGGGTTTTACCTGCGGCAAACCTGGGTCGATCGAAAACGGCGGGGATCGAAAGCTCAATGATAACGACTTTATATTGGCGCCAATAAAGCGACAGACGGTCATCACGCTTTCGCCCCGGTTGCCGTTATAAAGCGCGCCACGAGCGCACTCGCTGCTCGTGACAGGCAGCCCTGCCACCCTTCTAGCTCGCGTGTCACACGCCGGAACGCCAAGTAAGCCGTTACTGACTCCTGGATGAGATGTGCCCCCGACTGAAGTTTCCGTTTCTCAGGAGCTTTGAACATGATCGAACTCGCCATGTGGAATCTCAGCATTCCAGTCGGCGTCCCCGCGACCACCATCGAGACCCGCGTTCTGGCCGGTGGTTATCAGGATCACTATTTCCAGTCCAAAGATGGCGCCATCTTCTTCTGGTCACCGGTCAACGGCACCACCACCGAAAGTGCCAGCTATCCACGCAGCGAACTGCGCGAGACCTACGCCGATGGCAGCCTGCGCAACTGGACCTACCCCGGCGCCGACCATTTCCTGCGCGCCGCGCTGAGCGTCAGCCAGGTGCCGTCGACCGGCAAGATCGTCATCGGCCAGATCCATGCCTACAAGAGCTCGATGCCGCTGCTCAAGCTGGAGTACCAGTACAAGACCAAGACCGCCAGCGGCAACATCGTCGCCAAGGTACGCATGACGCCGAATGCCGAGATTCAGACGGTAACCGTGGCCAGTGGCATCGCGCTCAATCAGGCGTTCAGCTATGCGATCAACCTGAAGCCCGACGGCACCCTGGCGATCCAGCTCGACAGGAACAACTGGAGCACCCGCCTGGACTCCTCCTGGGCGGCCAAACCGCTGTACTTCAAGGCCGGCGTCTACACCCAGGACAACACCGGCTACGAGACTGAAGCCGGCGCTGCGCGCTTCGACCAGTTGAGCATCGAACATCGCGCGTTGCTCAGCACAGCGCCCTGAGCCCCAAACGCCAGGCATGAAAAAGCCGCGACGCTTGCGCAGTCGCGGCTTTCGGCTGGCCCAGGCGGGCGTTGGCCCGCGCCGGATCAGTTGACCTTGGCGTTCAGCTCACCGCTGGCATAGCGCTGGTACATGCCTTCCAGAGAGATCGGCTTGATCTTGGAGGCGTTACCGGCGGTGCCGAAGGCTTCGTAGCGGGCGATGCAGATGTCACGCATGGCGACGATGGTCTTGGCGAAGAACTTGCGCGGGTCGAACTCGCTCGGGTGCTCGGCCATCATGCGACGGATGGCACCAGTGGAGGCCAGTCGCAGATCGGTGTCGATGTTGACCTTGCGCACGCCGTGCTTGATGCCTTCGACGATTTCCTCGACCGGCACACCGTAGGTTTCCTTGATGTCACCGCCGAACTCGTTGATCACCTTCAGCCATTCCTGCGGCACGGAGGAAGAACCGTGCATCACCAGGTGGGTGTTGGGGATGCGCTTGTGGATTTCCTTGATGCGCTCGATGGAGAGCACGTCGCCGGTTGGCGGCTTGGTGAACTTGTAAGCGCCGTGGCTGGTGCCGATGGCGATGGCCAGGGCATCGACCTGGGTCTTCTTGACGAAGTCAGCGGCTTCCTCCGGGTCGGTCAGCAGTTGGCTGTGATCGAGTACGCCTTCGGCGCCGACGCCATCTTCTTCACCGGCCATACCGGTTTCCAGGCTACCCAGGCAACCCAGTTCGCCTTCCACGGACACGCCGCAGGCGTGGGCGAAGGCTACGGTCTGCTGGGTTACGCGGACGTTGTAGTCGTAGTCGGCCGGGGTCTTGCCGTCTTCCTTGAGCGAGCCGTCCATCATCACCGAGGAAAAGCCCAGCTGGATGGAGCGCTGGCACACGTCAGGGCTGGTGCCGTGGTCCTGGTGCATGCACACCGGGATGTGCGGGAACTCTTCGATGGCAGCCAGGATCAGGTGGCGCAGGAAAGGCGCACCAGCGTACTTGCGGGCACCAGCGGAGGCCTGGACGATGACCGGAGAATCGGTCTTGTCGGCGGCTTCCATGATGGCGCGCATCTGCTCGAGGTTGTTGACGTTGAAGGCCGGCACGCCGTAGCCGAATTCGGCGGCGTGGTCGAGCATCTGGCGCATGCTGATAAGTGCCATGGTGTTTCTGTCTCCCGGTTTGGAGGTCGTTAATCGTGCAAGCCTGCCGCAGGGGCAGGCGTTGTTCAAGTTTCCTGAAGCTGGGGCATGCCCACAGCTCTTGTCTCGGCGTCGCCGAGGATGTTACGGGGCCTTGCAGCCGCGGCCTATCAGGTCATCGGTCGCCGTCCAGTAGACCAGGCCTTCCTCACCCTTGGTGTGGAAGGACAGACGCCCGTCACTGTACAGCGCGCCAGATCCTGCCGGCTCCTGAGTCAGACGATAGACGATGTCGTCACCGCCCAGGCGCACATCCACCTGGTCGACGCTGCCGTTGGCGAAGCGCCACAGCACTTCGGTCTGGCTGTCGCATACCCAGCGATTCCATTGCTCCGGCGCCGCCGGCTGGCTGCTGCAGGCCGCCAGCAACGTGGCGGCGACAGCAAGCCCCGCCAGTCTGATTCCGCTCATTGCCTCTCCTCGTCAGCAACGCTGTTCCGGTGCCGCGCCAGTGGGTTGACCACTGCTTTGCTCGACACGCTGATCATCCTGAGTGGTCGGGGTTTCGATCTGCGCCGGGCTGAATACCTCGCAGGCCACCTCCCTTCCTGCGCCGGCACAACCGGCCAGCAACATACCAATCACGCTCAATGCGGCTAACTTGTCCATGACATGACTCCTTGTTCGATGATCCGGTTTTCTACAGACCACCCGTTCACGTCAGGGTTTAATCCGCGGCGGGTGAAGGACTCTCCCTCACCCTAGTCGGTGTTTATTGCGCGCGTTGCTCCAGCACTTCCACGGCCGGCAGCACCTTGCCTTCGACGAACTCGAGGAAAGCGCCGCCGCCAGTGGAAATGTAGGAAATCTTCTCGGCCACGCCGTATTTGTCGATGGCCGCCAGGGTGTCGCCACCGCCAGCAATGGAGAACGCCGGGCTTTCAGCGATGGCCAAGGCCAGGGCCTTGGTGCCGTTGCCGAACTGGTCGAATTCGAACACGCCGACCGGGCCGTTCCACAGGATGGTCTGCGAAGCCTTGAGCATCTCGGCGAACATCGCCGCAGTCTGCGGGCCGATGTCGAGGATCATGTCGTCTTCAGCCACGTCCTTGACCGCCTTGATGGTGGCTTCGGCGTCTTCGGCGAAGGCCTTGGCCACCACCACATCGACTGGCAGCGGTACGCTGACCTTGGCCGCGATGGCCTTGGCGGTGTCGACCAGATCGGCCTCATACAGCGACTTGCCCACCGGCAGACCGGCAGCGGCGAGGAAGGTGTTGGCGATGCCGCCGCCGACGATCAGCGAGTCGCAGATATCGGCCAGGGAATTAAGCACGTCGAGCTTGGTCGACACCTTGGAGCCGGCGACGATGGCCAGCATCGGCCGGGCCGGCTTGTCCAGCGCCTTGCCCAGGGCATCCAGCTCGGCAGCCAGCAGCGGGCCGGCGCAGGCGACCTTGGCGAACTTGGCCACGCCATGGGTCGAGCCCTGGGCGCGGTGAGCGGTTCCGAAGGCGTCCATCACGAACACGTCGCACAGGGCAGCGTACTGCTGGGCCAGCTCGTCGGTGTTCTTCTTTTCACCCTTGTTGAAGCGCACGTTCTCCAGCAGCACCAGCTCGCCGGGCTTGACCTCGACACCGCCAAGGTAGTCCTTGACCAGCGGCACGTCACGACCGAGCGCCTTGCTCAGGTAGGCGGCGACCGGCGCCAGGCTGTCTTCCTCGCTGTAGATGCCCTCTTCCGGGCGACCCAGGTGCGAGCAGACCAGCACGGCAGCGCCCTTCTCCAGCGCCAGCTTGATGGTCGGCAAGGAGGCGAGGATACGCGCGTCGCTCTTGACCACACCGTCCTTCACCGGGACGTTGAGGTCTTCGCGGATCAACACGCGCTTACCAGCGAGGTCGAGGTCGGTCATCTTCAGAACGGTCATGGATCAGTCCTTCACGGGGGCTGGTTGTACGGGGGAAGTGGATACAGCGAGAAAATGTTCGGCGACATCGAGCATGCGGTTGGCAAACCCCCACTCGTTGTCGAACCAGGCCAGCAGGTTGACCAGGCGCGGGCCGGACACGCGGGTCTGGCTGCCGTCGACGATGGCCGAGTGCGGGTCATGGTTGAAGTCGCAGCTGGCGTGCGGCAGTTCGGTGTAGGCCAGCAGCCCCCTGAGCGGGCCACTCTCCGCCGCCTGACGCAGCACGCGGTTGATCTCTTCTGCCGAAGTATCGCGCGCCGTCTGCAGGGTGATGTCCAGGCACGAGACGTTGACCGTCGGCACCCGGATGGCCTTGGCCTGAATACGCCCGGCCAGCTCCGGCAGCAGGCGCTCGATACCGCGCGCCAGGCCGGTGGACACCGGGATCACCGACTGGAAGGCCGAGCGCGTGCGGCGCAGGTCTTCGTGGTGGTAGGCATCGATCACTGGCTGGTCATTCATTGCCGAGTGGATGGTGGTAATGGAGACGTACTCCAGACCCACCACCTCATCGAGCAATTTCAACAGCGGCACACCGCAGTTGGTGGTACAGGACGCATTCGACACCAGGCGCTCGGCACCGCTCAGGCACTGCTGATTGACGCCAAAGACGACAGTGGCGTCGATATCCGCCTCGCTGGCCATCGGCTGCGACAGCAACACCCGCGGAGCGCCAGCGTCGATGAAACGCTGCGCCTGATCGCGGGTGACGTACTGCCCGGAACACTCCAGCAGCAGGTCGATATCCAGCGCGGCCCAGTCGATGGCCTCGGGCTCGCTCTGGCGCAGCACCTTCACGCAATCGCCGTTTATATGCAGGCAGTCGCCATCGACCTTCACCTCGCCGGGAAAGCGCCCGTGGGTGGAGTCGAAGCGGGTCAGGTATTCGATGCTGGCCTGGTCGGCCAGGTCATTCAGCGCGACGATTTCCAGACTCGCCGAATCGCCACGCTCGTGCAGCGCGCGCAGCACGCAACGGCCGATGCGGCCATAACCGTTGAGGGCGACACGATAGGGGCGTTGTCGTGACATAGGCGCTCGCAAGGCAAAAGGAACCCGGTAGGAGCGAGCTCTGCTCGCGAACCCTGCGCGAGGCAAACAGCTTCGCGAGCAGAGCTCGCTCCTACGGAAGGGTCAGGCGTCCAGCAGTTCTTCGGCGGTGGCGACGATGTTGTCGACGGTGAAGCCGAAGTGCTCGAACAGGGCCGGCGCCGGGGCCGACTCACCGAAGCTGGTCATGCCGATGATGCGACCTTCCAGGCCCACGTACTTGTACCAGTAGTCGGCGTGCGAGGCCTCGATGGCGATGCGCGCACCGACCTGCAGCGGCAGCACGTCCTGCTTGTAGGCTGCGTCCTGCTGGTCGAACACGCTGGTGGACGGCATCGATACCACGCGAACTTTATGTCCGGCGGCGGTCAATTTGTCGTAGGCGGCCACGGCCAGCCCGACTTCCGAACCGGTGGCGATCAGGATCAGTTCCGGCTCGCCGACGCTGTCCTTGAGCACGTAGCCACCGCGCGCGATGTCAGCCAGCTGCTGGGCATCACGCGGCTGGTGCGGCAGGTTCTGGCGGCTGAACACCAGGGCGCTCGGGCCGTCGGCGCGCTCGATGGCGTACTTCCAGGCCACGGCAGACTCCACGGCATCGGCCGGGCGCCAGGTGTCGAGGTTCGGCGTGCCACGCAGACTGGCCAGCTGCTCGATCGGCTGGTGGGTCGGGCCGTCTTCGCCGAGACCAATGGAGTCGTGGGTGAACACGTACAGCACGCGCTTCTTCATCAGCGCGGACATGCGCACGGCGTTGCGCGCGTATTCCATGAAGATCAGGAAGGTCGCGCCGTAGGGCACGAAACCGCCGTGCAGGGCGATGCCGTTCATGATCGCGCTCATGCCGAACTCGCGCACGCCGTAGAACATGTAGTTGCCGGACGCGTCTTCAGCGGAGACGCCCTTGCAGCCCTTCCACAGGGTCAGGTTGGAGCCGGCCAGGTCGGCCGAACCACCAAGGAACTCCGGCAGCAGCGGGCCGAAGGCATTCAGCGCGTTCTGGCTGGCCTTGCGGCTGGCGATGGTCTCGCCCTTCTCGGCGACATCCTTGATGTAGGCAGCGGCCTTCTCGGCGAAGTCGGCCGGCAGCTCACCGGCGATACGGCGCTTGAACTCGGCAGCCAGCTCGGGATGGGCAGCGGCGTAGGCGGCGAACTTGTCGTTCCAGGCGGCTTCGGCGGCAGCGCCGGCGGCCTTGGCGTCCCACTCGGCGTAGATCTCGGCCGGGATTTCGAACGGGCCATGGTTCCAGCCGAGTGCGGCGCGGGTCAGGGCGATTTCGTCGTTGCCCAGCGGCGCACCGTGGCACTCTTCCTTGCCCTGCTTGTTCGGCGAACCAAAACCGATGGTGGTCTTGCAGCAGATCAGGGTCGGCTGGTCCACGCTCTTGCGCGCGGTCTCGATGGCCATCTTGATCTCTTCGGCGTCGTGGCCGTCGACATTGCGAATCACCTGCCAGCCGTAGGCTTCGAAGCGCTTCGGCGTGTCGTCGGTGAACCAGCCCTCGACTTCACCGTCGATGGAGATGCCGTTGTCGTCGTAGAAGGCGATCAGTTTGCCCAGGCCCAGGGTGCCGGCCAGCGAGCAGACTTCATGGGAAATGCCTTCCATCATGCAGCCGTCGCCGAGGAACACGTAGGTGTTGTGGTCGACGATGTTGTGGCCTTCACGGTTGAACTGCGCGCCCAGCACCTTCTCGGCGATGGCGAAGCCGACGGCGTTGGCGATGCCCTGGCCGAGCGGGCCGGTGGTGGTCTCGACACCCGGGGTGTAACCGTATTCCGGGTGGCCCGGGGTACGACTGTGCAGCTGGCGGAACTGCTTGAGGTCTTCGATGCCGAGGTCGTAACCGGTCAGGTGCAGCAGCGAATAGATCAGCATCGAACCATGGCCGTTGGACAGCACGAAGCGGTCACGATCGGCGAAGTTCGGGTTGCTCGGGTTGTGCTTGAGGTAGTCGCGCCACAGCACTTCGGCGATGTCCGCCATACCCATGGGGGCACCGGGGTGGCCGCTGTTGGCTTTCTGCACGGCATCCATGCTCAGGGCACGAATGGCATTGGCTCGCTCACGACGGCTGGGCATCGCTGAATCTCCTACGGGGGCTGCTTCTGAATGAAGGGGGCGAAAAAAGACGCCTATTTTCGCCCAGCCGGCCCCCGCGGGGCAATGACAGATGGTCGTAGAGACCAAATCAGCCCGCCTGTTCGCTCAGAACGCTCACCGCCGGGCTGCCCGGCCCGCCCAGGCAGGGCGCCTGAAACAACTCGCCATGCCAGACGCCGGCGAGTGTGCGACTGAACACCAGCGTCCAGACCGCCGCCAGTTGCACCGCCAGCAGCAGACCGATGAAGGCAAAAAAGCTCAAACCGGTCACGGCCTGCAGCTCGAAGGTGGCCAGGGCGAATACCCCCAGCGGAAAGGTAAACCCCCACCAGCCGAGGTTGAACGGCATGTTGTCGCGGATGTAGTGACGGGTGAACAGCGTGGCGATCACCAGCCACCACAGCCCAGCGCCCCATAAGGCCAGGCCGCCGATCAGACCGAGATCCCGCGCCAGCTCGGCGGCGCTGACCAGCGGCGTACCGGCAAAAGCCAGCGGCGCCGCCTGGCCCATGCTGAGCAGCCCCAGACAGCCTGTAGCCAGTGGCCCCAGCGGCAGCCAGCTGGTGGCGGCGAAATCGGTATCCGGCAATTTGTGCAGGGCCAGGCGCAGCAGCACCAGAGTGATCAGCGAGAACGCCAGCGACAGCGACAATCCCCAGAGCACGAAACCGGCCACCAGCAACTGTTGCGCCGCCTCGGCCGCCAGATGCGGCGCCAGCGCCCCTGCCGTGCTGGCGGCGACCTCCGGTGCGACGATAGGTAGCAGCCAGACCGCGGTGAGCTTCTCCAGCGCATGATGCTGGCGGGTGAACATCAGATAAGGCACCAACAAGGCGCCGAGCAGCGCCAGCGCCGCATCCAGCCACCACAGCGCATGGGCCAGCGCGTAAATCCCCTCGCCCCAGCGCGGCACGCCGAACAGCAGCAAGCCCTTGATCAGCACCGCCAGGCCCATGGGAATGGCACCGAGAAACATCGACTGCACCGGATGCAGCAACATCGGCCAGATGGTTTCGCGAAACAGCGCCAGGCGCAGCAGAAACAGCAGGCTGAACAGCGCGAACAGACCGACCGCGACAAACCACAACCCCTCGGCAAGCATCGACAAACCCGGCAGATGCCAGGGCAGATGAGCGATCACCAGCGCCAGCACACCGGTGCCCATGGTCACGGCGAACCAGCTGGGAGTGAAATGACGAATGAAAGCCAGGGGCTCGGGTAAACGGCTGAAGGGGCGCGGCATGAGTCGGGTGGTCCCGTGACATGAGTGATGGCGCAAGGGTAAGAATTGGCTTGCCATATGAAAAATACATATTCAGCATTCAATCCATACCTTCTATTTATGTATCAACCATGAACCTGCACCATCTCAAGGTCTTTCTGGCCGTGGCAGAAGCCGGCAGCATCAGCGCCGGAGCCGAGCGCCTGCACATCAGCCAGCCTGCCGTAACGCGGGAAATTCGCGACCTCGAAGCCAGCCTCGACCTGCGCCTGTTCGATCGCCAGCCACGCGGCGTGCGACTGACCGAAGGCGGCCTGCGCCTGCATGACTATGCGCGACGCATCTTCGCTCTGGAGCGCGCCGCCGAACGCGACCTGCGTGACTTCGCCCAGCTGGAGCAGGGCGAACTGCATCTGGGCGCCAGCGCCACGCTCGGCGCCTACCTGCTGCCGCCCCTGCTCACCCGTTTTCGCGCTCTGCATCCGCAGATATTCGTCAGCCTGGAAGTTAGCAACACCGACGTCGTGACCCGACAACTGGACGAAGGCCGCATCAGCCTGGGCTTCGTCGAAGGCTCGTTCGCCCAGGCCGACTACGCGCATCGCCTGCTGGCGCGCGATGCCCTGCTTCCGGTGGCATCGCCGCTGCACCCGCTGGCCAGGGCCGAGCGCCTTGAGGCCAGCGACCTGCAGGCGTATCCGCTGTATATGCGCGAACCTGGCTCCGGCGCTCGCGCCAGCATCGAGCAGGCCTATCGCGATAACGGATTGGAGCCACAGGCCGGCATGGCCATCGGCAGCACCGAAGCGCTCAAACGCCTGCTCGCCGACGGCCAAGGCATCGCCTGGCTGTCGCAGCGGGTGGTCGAACGTGAACTGGCCAGCGGCGAACTCCAGCGCTTGGCAGTGCAGGACCTGCAGATCGAGCGTGAACTGCATGTGCTGTGGCGACTCGGCACCAGCCTAAGCCCGGCCCCCGCCGCTTTTCTGCAACTGAGCCAGACGCCAGGCTAGCCTCAATACCAATATCAAAACTTTTTGATATTGGTATTGCTGTATGAAAAATGACCGACTAGACTGCGCCACCATGACCCTGCGCGCACCCCAGTTGGATTTCGACCCCTGCGACGAGCTCGCCGCCCTGTGCAAGGCCGGCGGTGATCCGCTGCGTCTGAACGTTTTGCGCGTGCTGAGCAACGATTCCTTCGGTGTGCTTGAGCTGGCGCAGATTTTCGCCATCGGCCAGTCGGGCATGAGCCACCACCTCAAGGTACTGGCCCAGGCCGGCCTGGTGGCCACGCGCCGTGAAGGCAACGCGATCTTCTACCGCCGCGCGCTGCCCAATGGCCGCTTGCACGCCGCCCTGCTGGACGATATCGACGAACTGCCATTGCCCGGCGATGTGCAAACGCGCATTGCCGCCGTGCATCAGCAACGCGCCACCGTCAGCCGCGACTTCTTCGCGCGCATGGCCACCAGCTTCCAGGCCCAGCAGGATCTGATCGCCGGTTTGCCGCAGTACCGCGACAGCCTGCTGGCCCTGCTCGATGCCCTGCATTTCGCGCCGGGCGCCACGGCATTGGAGATCGGTCCTGGTGATGGCGCCTTCCTGCCCGAACTAGCGCGTCGTTTCGCCCAGGTCACGGCCCTGGACAACAGCCCGGCTATGCTCGAACTGGCCAGCCAACGCTGCGCCGCCGAGGGCCTGGATAACGTCGAGCTGAAACTGGCCGATGCGCTAGAGGACGCGCCAGTCACGGCCGATTGCGTGGTGCTGAACATGGTGCTGCACCACTTCGCCACGCCGGCCGAAGCCTTTCGCAAGCTGGCCGCCTTGGTCGCCCCCGGCGGCAGCCTGCTGCTCAGCGAACTGTGCAGCCACGACCAGAGCTGGGCGCGCGAAGCCTGTGGCGACCTGTGGCTCGGCTTCGAACAGGAAGACCTGGCGCGCTGGGCGACGGCCGCCGGCCTGACGCCCGGCGAAAGCCTCTACATAGGCCTGAAAAACGGCTTTCAGATTCAATTACGGCACTTTGCCAAACCCGATGCGCACAGCGCCTTCAGCCTCCGGCAAGAAAGGAACCGATAGATGAGCGAATATTCCCTGTTTACCTCCGAGTCCGTGTCCGAAGGGCATCCGGACAAGATCGCCGATCAGATCTCCGATGCGGTGCTCGACGCCATCATCGCCCAGGACAAGCACGCTCGCGTGGCCGTGGAAACCCTGGTCAAGACCGGTGTGGCCATCGTCGCCGGTGAAGTCACCACCAGCGCCTGGGTCGATCTGGAGCAGATCGTCCGTGACGTGATCTGCGATATCGGCTACACCAGCAGCGACGTCGGCTTCGACGGCGCCACCTGCGGCGTGCTCAACATCATCGGCAAGCAATCCCCGGACATCAACCAGGGCGTCGACCGCGCCAAGCCGGAAGACCAGGGCGCCGGCGACCAGGGCCTGATGTTCGGCTACGCCAGCAACGAAACCGACGTGCTGATGCCGGCACCAATCCGCTTCTCCCACGCCCTGGTCGAGCGCCAGGCCGAAGCCCGCAAGTCCGGTCTGCTGACCTGGCTGCGCCCGGACGCCAAGTCCCAGGTCACCTGCCAGTACGAGAACGGCAAAGTGGTCGGCATCGACGCCGTGGTGCTGTCCACCCAGCACAGCCCGGACGTCTCGCTGGCCGACCTGCGCGAAGGCGTGATGGAGTTGATCATCAAGCACGCCCTGCCGGCCGAACTGCTGCACAAGGACACCCAGTTCCACATCAACCCGACCGGCAACTTCGTGATCGGCGGCCCGGTGGGCGACTGCGGCCTGACCGGGCGCAAGATCATCGTCGACTCCTACGGCGGCATGGCCCGTCACGGCGGCGGCGCCTTCTCCGGCAAGGACCCATCCAAGGTCGACCGTTCGGCCGCCTACGCCGGCCGCTACGTGGCCAAGAACATCGTCGCCGCCGGCCTGGCCGAGCGCTGCGAGATCCAGGTGTCCTACGCCATCGGCGTGGCCCAGCCGACCTCCATCTCGATCAATACCTTCGGCACCCACAAGATCGCCGAAGACAAGATCATCAAACTGGTGCGTGACGTGTTCGACCTGCGCCCGTACGCCATCACCAAGATGCTCGACCTGCTGCACCCGATGTACCAGGACACCGCTGCCTACGGCCACTTCGGCCGCACCCCGCAGTCCAAGACCGTCGGCGAAGACAGCTTCACCACCTTCACCTGGGAGCGCACCGACAAGGCCGCCGACCTGCGCGCCGCTGCCGGCCTGTAAGAAAGCCCCTGAAAATGAAAAAGCCCCGCCAGAGCGATCTGGTGGGGCTTTTTCGTGCCTGAGGGCTTATTTGCCGAACATCGAACTCAGGCCCTTGAGTGCATCCTTGGTGGCATTCAGCTGGTCAGGTGCGGCAGCCTGAGTGGAAGCATCGGCCTCGGCGCTGAGACGCTCACAGCCACCATCGAGCGCAGCCAGGTTTTCATTGGCCTTGTCGTTGCCAGCCAGTGCTGCCAACTGCTTGAGCTGAGCCAGACCGTCCTGATTGGCAGCCATCTGCTCCTGACATTTGGCCTGGATCGAGGCGACCTCGGCAGCGTGAGCAGGCAGAGCGGCGAAAGCCAGAGCGGCGAAACAGGCAACGGAAACAATACGCATCAGTGAAGACCTCTAAGGGTTGAGGCCCGGCTGTCCATGCGCCCACCGCCGGGCAAATCCATTTGTTTGGGGGTTGAAAAGGCGCGCGAATTTATCACCCAGATAGCCAGGCAACAAGAAAAAACCGAACAATATCCGAGATTTAGCTGCCAAGGCTGAGCGAATACCCATCCAGCTGCTAGGCTCGGTGAGTACCTTTGAGCAAGGAAGCTCCGCGATGAAACTCGCCCTGCTGCTATTACTCCTTCCGCTGGCTGCCCAGGCCACCCCCTGCCCCGACTGGCCCGCCAGTCGCGCCAATTCCGAGCTCGCCGCACTCAGTCAGCAGATCGCCGAGTGGGACGACGCCTACCATAACCACGGCCGCTCGCTGGTGGCTGATGAAATCTATGACCAGGCCCGCGAGCGCCTGCAATCCTGGCATCGGTGCTTTCCGGCTACCCGCATGGCATTGGCAGACCCTCTGGCTGGCAGCAGCGGAACGATCGCGCACCCGGTGCCGCAGACCGGCCTGCGCAAGCTCAACGATGCGGCAGTGGCGGAGTGGATCAACAGTCGCGACGATCTGTGGATTCAGCCCAAGGTCGACGGTGTCGCGGTCACCCTGGTCTACCGAGACGGCGTGCTGCGACAAGCCATCAGCCGTGGCGACGGACGCCTTGGCCAGGACTGGACAGCCCGCGCGCGGCAGCTACCGGCCATTCCCGCACGCCTGCAGCAGCCGCTCGATGCCGTGTTGCAGGGCGAGCTCTACTGGCGCCTGGACGGCCACGTGCAAGGCCGCGACGGTGGGGTTGGCGCCCGCGGCAAAGCGGCAGGCCTGATGGCGCGACAAACGCTCGACCAGCAACAGGCCAGTGCGATCGGCCTGTTCGTCTGGGATTGGCCGGATGGCCCGGCGAACATGCCTGAGCGCCTGCAAGCCCTGCAGAGACTGGGTTTCGCCGACAGCCTGCACTACACCCAGCCCCTGCAGGACGTAAAGGAAGCCCGCAGTTGGCGCCAACGCTGGTTCGATCAGCCACAGCCGTTTGCCAGCGATGGTGTGGTCCTGCGTCAGGGCACGCGGCCATCCGGAGCGCGCTGGCAGGCAGAAGCGCCGCACTGGGCGATTGCCTGGAAATACCCGGCCAGCCAGGCGCTGGCCGTGGTGCAGGCGGTGGATTTCAGTATCGGCCGTACTGGACGTATCACGCCGATCCTGCGTTTGCAGCCGGTCGACCTCGACGAGCGGCGCATCAGTCGGGTCGCTCTCGGCTCGCTGCAAACCTGGGAGAAGCTGGACATACGCCCCGGCGATCAGGTGGCGATACGCCTGGCCGGCCTGACCATTCCACGCCTCGACCAGGTGATCTGGCGCAGCCCGGAGCGTGCAATAGTGCACGCTCCCGATCCCAATCGATACCACGCCATGAGTTGCTGGCGACTCAGCAGCGAATGTCAGCAACAGTTCCAGGCACGCCTGAACTGGCTCGCCGGCAAACAGGGGCTGAACCTGCCCGGCGTGGGACCGGGCACCTGGAGCACGCTACTGGCGGGGCAGAAACTGGAGGGTCTGCTCGATTGGCTGGCACTCGATAGCGAACACCTGCAACAGCTGCCCGGTATCGGCCCACGGCGCGCCTCGCAGCTGCAGCAGGCCTTCGCCCAGGCCCAGCAGCGCTCACTGCAGCAATGGCTGCAGGCGCTCGGGGCACCAGCCGGTTTCCAGCTCGGCGCGAAGGATGACTGGGCCACGCTAGTGGCTCGCAGCCACGCCGAGTGGATGCAGCAACCCGGCATGAGCCAGAACAGCGCCGAGCGCCTGTTGGCGTTCTTCAGCCACCCGGAGGTTCAGCGCCTGGGCGTGCAACTGCAGGAGGCCGGCACCGTCGGTTTCCTGCCGCAGGAAAATTCACCGCGCGGTTGACCCAGATCAGCAGATGGCTCAATCCGGTCGAACCTCGCGCAACAACCAGGGTCACTTCGAAGTAGACCTTCACGAGGACAGACCATGATCCGTCAAACCGCTTTGCTCGGCCTGCTGCTGGCCGCCAACCTGAACGCCACACCGCTTCTGGCCGCCGAGGGCGATAGCGGCTGCGCCGTCAAACGCCAGGTGCTCCAGGAGAAGATCGACGCAGCGCACAAGAGCGGCAACTCGCGAGAGCTGGATGGACTGCAACGAGCACTGGGCAATGTCGATGCCCATTGTGATGACGCTTCGCTGCACAAGGAGCGCCTGGCCAGCGTCAAGGAAGCCCGGGAGGAAGTGCAGGAGCGCGAGATGGATCTGCGTGAAGCCATGGCCAAGGGCGATCAGGAGAAGATCGCCAAGCGTCAGGCCAAACTGGCTGAGGCACGCGCCGAACTGCAGCAGGCCGAGGCCGAAGCACGCGCCGATCAGTAAGCGCGAAACGCCTTGTGGCACGCCTCGCAACTGTCCTCGACGGCCTGCACAGCCGGCTCCAGCTCGGAGCGACGTAGCGGCGGTGCGGTCGTGGCCTGTACCAGTGCGGCAGTAGCCTGCTCCAGATCACGCGCCATCTTCTGGAACTGCTCCTGGCGCTGCCAAACCTCGGCATTGGCCTTGCTGCGCTCGTCGTCCGCCACCTCGGGGAAATGCTGCCAGGGCTCGTGCGACAGGCGCTCCAGCTCGCCAGCACCGCTGATGAAAGCCGATTCATCGTAGGGAATGCGGCCGCGCAGCATCCCACCGAGGTCTTCGCTGACCTTGAGCATCTCCTTGAACGCTGCCTGACGCATGCCCAACGGCGAGTTGGGGTCGACCCCTCCACAGGCGGCCAGGGTCAGGCAGACGCAGGTGAGCAGCAGGAGTTTCTTCAGGGTCATCGACACGACTTCCGGGCGACAAGGGGCCGCCAGTATCGCGGCTCGCCCCGGTCGGGCCAAGCGACCTCTTGTCACAACAGCTGTCGTTTGTATGCGTTGGTCAGCCAGGGTTCAGGTACGGAAGCGCCCCAGTTGGCTGTTGAGTTGCTGCACCTCGCCCTGAATCTGCGCACTGACCTGCACCACGCTCTCGGTCTCGCCCTGGCTGCGCTCGGCCAGGCTGGAGATGTGCGTTACCCGCTGATCGATCTCCTGCGCCACCTGGCTCTGCTGTTCTGCGGCCGTGGCGATCTGCGCGTTCAGGACATTGATGCCATCCACCGCCCCGACGATGGTCTCCAGCGCCTCACTGGCCTGACGAATGTGCTGAAGGTTGCCGTCGGCCAGGGCCGCGCTGCGCTGCATCGCCAGAACCGCATCACGCGCACCGCCCTGTAAACGCTGGATGATCGCCTGGATTTCACCAGTCGATTGCTGGGTGCGACTGGCCAGGGTGCGCACCTCGTCGGCGACCACGGCGAAGCCACGCCCTGCCTCACCGGCGCGTGCGGCCTCGATGGCCGCGTTGAGCGCCAGCAGATTGGTCTGCTCGGCGATGCCGGTGATCACTTCGAGCACCTTGCCGACACCACCGGTTTCGGCCTCCAGGCGCTGTACCTGCTCGCCACTGCGCTGCAGCTGTTCCACCAGTTCGGCGATCTGCGCGGCACTACGCTGCACCACCTGCTTGCCGCTCTGCGCACAATCATCGGCACTGCGTGCCGACTCGGCTGCATGGGCAGCGTGACGCGCCACCTCAGCCACGGTGGCGCTCATCTCGTTCATCGCGGTGGCGACCTGATCGAGATCCTCGTACTGGCGCCGCACACCATCGCCCGCCGACTGGGCGGCGCCGACCACATTGCCGACATGCTCTCCGGTACGCTCGCCGCTGCGCTTGACCTCCGCCAGCAAGCCACGCACCTGCTCCTGCATGCGGTTGTAGCCGGCGAAGATGCGGCCGATCTCGTTGTCACCCTGACGACCGTCCAGGCTACGCGTGAAGTCGCCGGAGCCGACCCGGGTCAGCGCCCCCTCCACCGCATTGAGGTTGTGCATCAGCGGGCGCAGGCCGAACTGACGGCCCAGCACCACCAGCGCCAGAATGCCCAGCACGCAACCGAACGCCAGCCACATCTGGCGGCGCTGGCTGCCTTCAGCGTGCGCCGCCATCAAGCCGACAGCCTGGTTCATCTCGCGCAGCAACTCGACCGACTGCTGCTCCAGGGCCTTGAGGTCGACTGCCGCATCGCCCGCAACCACACGCTGCAACTGCGTACGAAAGCCCTGCCAGAGACCACCGACCTTGTTCATCTGCGCCTGGACGCTGGGCTCGGCGATGGCACTGATATTGCGCGCCGCGTTGCCACTCAGCAGGTCGCGATGGGCGGCGTCGAACTGCGCCATGGTAGCTTCCAGCGTCGCTGCAGGCAGGACGCCTTCACGCAGCAACAGCGCCTCCTTGGTCATCTTCTGGCTGAGCATGCGCTGCGCGCCGGCGACATTGATGGTCTCCGGCGATACCGACATGCTCAGGTACAGCGCCACCGAAGCGACCACCGCGAGCAGGAACATCAGCGCATAGGAAAACAGAAATTGCTGATTCAGCGTGCGCAGGCCGATGGCACAGAGCAAGCGGTCGAAAAAGGCAGTGGCGGACATGAGAGGCTCCCTGGCAGACGGCGGGGACCCCGCCAAATAACCGGGAGCAAGCAAGAACGTGGCCAGCGGCCAGCCGCCCTACAGGCTGATTGACCTCATAAAACGCACCAGAACGGCGCAATGACCGATCAGTCACGCGCCTTTCTAGCTCATCGTCACAGTCAGTTGCAGATATCGACTAGGCGGACACCACGAACAGCGCCGCGATCAGCCCCATCCCGGCGAACCACACCAGCGAGCGCACAGGCCCCCAGCCAGCCAGATAGCAGATGAAATACAGCACGCGGCTGACGATGAATGCCACGGCCAGTTGGTCGAGCAGCCCCTGCTCGGCACCGCCGGCCTGGTGGGCGATGATCACCGCGGCAGCGAACGCCGGGGTTACCTCGAAGCCGTTGAGCTGGGCGTTGTTGGCGCGCTTGCGCCAGCCCTCCAGGGTACTCAGGAACGCACGCGGATCCTGATTGGCGCGCGGCCCGTAGCCGGGGCCAAGGAACTTGGCTGTGGCAGTACCCAGATAGGGCAGAAAGATGGCGATCAGCACGCACCAGTAGGCGAGGGTCATGGAAGCTCCGCAGCTTGGTAATGGAGTGCGCAGCTTGTCTCGACCAGTAAAGAGCGTCCATGGCCAGCATCGCCCAAGTCGATGGCGATTCGGCCAATCATGCCGCCAGCTTGCCCTCTGCCAGCGCCACGGAGGCCGCGAGCATGGCGCGCAGCAACACCGCGCAGCCGGCAGCCAGATCCGTCGGTGCGGCATTCTCGATTTCGTTGTGGCTGATGCCTCCCTCGCACGGCACGAAAATCATCCCGGCCGGGCCCAGCTCGGCGAGGAAGATCGCGTCATGGCCGGCACCACTGACGATATCCATATGCGACAAGCCCAACCCGGCGGCCGCACCGCGCACCGCCTCGATGCAACCCTGGTCGAAATACAGCGGCGGGAAGTCCGCGGTCGGCGTCAGTTCGAAACTCAGGCCGTGCTTGGCACAGGTCGCCTCGATCACTCCACGCACCGCCTCGATCATCGAATCCAGGCGTTCCGGCTGCAGATGGCGGAAGTCCAGGGTCATGCGCACCTCACCGGGAATCACATTGCGCGAACCGGGGTAGGCCTGCAGGCAACCGACCGTGCCGCAGGCATGCGGTTGATGCTCCAGCGCTACCCGATTGACCGCTGCGACCACGGCCGCAGCGCCGACCAGAGCGTCCTTGCGCAGGTGCATCGGCGTCGGCCCGGCGTGGGCTTCGACGCCCTTGAGAGTGAGGTCGAACCACTTCTGCCCGAGCGCACCGAGCACCACGCCGATGGTCTTGCCCTGATCTTCGAGAATCGGCCCCTGCTCGATATGCGCCTCGAAATAGGCGCCCACCGCATGGCCGCTAACCGTCCGGGGCCCGGCGTAGCCGATGGCGTTCAGCGCCTCGCCGACACTGATGCCCTCGGCGTCGCGTTTGGCCAGGGTTTCTTCAAGAGTGAACTTCTCGGCGAACACCCCGGAGCCCATCATGCACGGGGCGAAACGCGAGCCTTCCTCGTTGGTCCACACCACCACCTCCAGCGGCGCTTCGGTCTGTATGCCCAGGTCATTGAGGGTGCGCAGCACCTCGACGCCGGCCAGTACGCCGAAGCAGCCGTCGAACTTGCCGCCGGTGGGTTGGGTGTCGATATGGCTGCCGGTCATTACCGGCGCCAGCGCAGCGTTGCGTCCGGGGCGGCGAGCGAAGATATTGCCGACGCCATCGACAGTGACGGTGCAGCCAGCCTCCTCGCACCAGCGCACGAACAGGTCGCGCGCCTGGCGGTCGAGATCGGTCAGCGCCAGGCGACAAACGCCGCCTTTGACGGTGGCGCCGAGCTGCGCCAGCTCCATCAGCGATTGCCACAGGCGCTCGCCGTTGACGTGCGGCTGGTTGGATTGCAGAACCTCGGTGGCAGTGTTCATGGTCATTTCCTCGGCCTCTCTGGTTGTCTGTGACGCGGGACGCGTCTGCTGGATCGCTTCGCGGGCAAGCCCGCTCCTACACCGGTGCCTTGGCCACCACCGGCCTTGCGCTGCGCAGGCTGCACAAGCCGAAATAGATCAAGCCGCCCAGGAAGGAGCCGGTAAACCAGCCGTAGTCGTAGAACCAGCTGAAGGCGCTGCTACCGAGCGACAGCAGAGTCAGCGCCACCGGCACGGCGAAGGCGGCGAAACCGATCCAGTTCCACGCCGGGTAGACGTCATCGCGGTACAGCCCGGCCAGGTCGAGTTGCTGTTTCTTGATCAGGAAGTAGTCGACCACCATGATCCCGGCAATCGGCCCGAGCAAGCTGGAGTACCCCAGCAACCAGTTGGAGTACACGCTCTCCAGGCTCAGCTCGGAGACCAGCAGCCCTAGCTTTTTCAGCAGCTCATGGCCCATCAGCCCCAGGCCGATCAGGCCGGTGAGGATCACCGCCTTGGTGCGGTCGATCAGCTTGGGGGCGATGTTCTGGAAATCATTGGTCGGCGAAACGATATTCGCCGCCGTATTGGTCGACAGCGTGGCAACGATGATCAGCGCCATGGCCAGGGCGACCCAGCCGGGGCTCTGGATATGGCCGATCAGGCTGACCGGATCGGCCACCGTCTGCCCCACCAGACCTTCCGAGGCGGCGGTCATCACCACACCGAGCGCAGCGAAGAGGAACATGGTCAGCGGCAGTCCGAAGATCTGCCCGAGAATCTGGTCCTTCTGACTTTTCGCGTAGCGGCTGAAGTCAGGGATGTTCAGCGACAGAGTGGCCCAGAAGCCGACCATGGCGGTCAGCCCGGCGAGAAAGTAACCGGTGACGCTGGCACCCTCGGGGCGATTGGCCGGCTGCGCCAGCAACTCGCTCATCGACACGTTGGGCAACGCCCACACCAACAGACCGGCACCAACCAGCACCAGCAGCGGCGCGGACAAGGTTTCCAGCAATTTGATCGACTCGGCGCCGCGCAGCACGATCCACAGGTTAAGTGCCCAGAAGATCATGAAACCGATCACCTCGCCGGTGCCACCGAGCGCCTTCCAGCCCTCGAAGATCGAACCCAGCAGCAGGTGGATCGCCAGGCCGCCGAACATGGTCTGAATGCCGAACCAGCCGCAGGCCACCACGGCGCGGATCAGGCAGGGCACGTTGGAACCGAGTATGCCGAACGAGGAACGCAGCAATACCGGAAAGGGGATACCGTACTTGGTGCCGGCAAAGGCGTTGAGGGTCAGCGGAATCAACACCACGACGTTGGCCAGCAAGATCGCCAGCAGCGCCTCGCCTACCGACAGGCCGAAGTAGGCGGTGAGCACACCGCCCAGGGTGTAGGTGGGCACACAGATCGACATGCCGACCCACAGCGCGGTGATGTGCCACTTGTTCCAGGTGCGCTGATGCACCTTGGTCGGGGCGATGTCATGGTTGTAGCGCGGGCTGTCGAGTACGTCGCTGCCAGCGTTCAGCTCATACAAGCCCTCCCGCTCGGTCACTTCCGATCTGCTCTGTTGCATGGGCCTCTCCAGTATTTTTCTGATTGTTAGCGCATCGGGCTAATTCGATGGCCGGAGTTCAGTAGCCGGCCAGCACGGGGGCAGCGCCACTCAATAAGCGTGCCGCATTCCCCGGCTGGGCCTGCATCCTGCCTGCTTGAACACATTAAGCATCTGATCTGAAAACGTTTTATCTGAAGCCACAGGCGTCGCCAGCAGACGCCATCGACAGACTCGTGACGGCTTGTCCTGTCAGTCAGGATTCAAACTGGTGCAAGCGATTTTTTTTCGCCGCCCAAGGCCGCGCCATGCCAGGGCACAAGCGGCTGATTTTCCATGAGAAATCTTGACCATATTGTCATTCTGTCAAGTGCGTCAAAATGGTGAGAGCCCTCCCCATTTTGGTGATTTTTAGTTTTTATTGTTATTTTTCAATATCTTAAACATAAAATAATTGATCAAAAAATAATCTTGCCCAATCCGATTACTGCAACTAGATTCAATTCCTGTCACAGCTGACAGGAATAGACACTTACCCTCGTCAGCGCCAAAAAGCCAAGAGCCGACATGCATCGGCCAGCCTGCGAGGAACCCACCATGTCGCTGTTGATCCGTGGCGCCACCCTGGTCACCCATGAGCAAAGCTACCGCGCCGATGTGCTCTGCGCAGACGGCCTGATCCAGGCCATCGGTAACGATCTCGACGCCCCGGCCGGCTGCCAGGTGCTCGACGGCAGCGGCCAGTACCTGATGCCCGGCGGCATCGACCCGCACACCCACATGCAATTGCCCTTCATGGGCACGGTGGCCAGCGAGGACTTCTTCAGCGGCACCGCCGCAGGCCTGGCCGGCGGCACCACCTCGATCATCGACTTCGTGATTCCCAATCCGCAGCAATCCTTGCTCGAAGCCTTCCACACCTGGCGCGGTTGGGCGGAGAAGTCCGCGTCCGACTACGGTTTCCACGTCGCCATCACCTGGTGGAGCGACGAGGTCAGCCGCGAGATGGGCGAGCTGGTGGCAAAGTTCGGAGTCAACAGCTTCAAGCATTTCATGGCCTACAAGAACGCCATCATGGCCGCCGACGACACCCTGGTGGCCAGCTTCGAGCGCTGCCTCGAACTGGGCGCCGTGCCCACCGTGCATGCGGAAAACGGCGAGCTGGTCTATCACCTGCAACAGAAACTCCTGGCTCAGGGCCTAACCGGGCCGGAAGCGCACCCGCTGTCGCGGCCTTCCCAGGTCGAAGGCGAAGCCGCCAGCCGTGCCATCCGCATCGCCGAGACGCTGGGCACGCCGCTGTATCTGGTGCACGTCTCGACCCAGGAAGCCCTGGACGAAATCACCTATGCCCGCGCCAAGGGTCAGCCGGTGTACGGCGAGGTGCTGGCCGGCCATCTGTTGCTGGACGACAGCGTGTATCGCCACCCCGACTGGCAAACCGCCGCCGGCTACGTAATGAGCCCGCCGTTTCGCCCGCGTGGGCATCAGGAGGCGCTGTGGCGTGGCCTGCAGTCGGGCAACCTGCACACCACCGCCACCGACCACTGCTGCTTTTGCGCCGAGCAGAAAGCCGCAGGGCGCGATGACTTCAGCAAGATCCCCAATGGCACGGCAGGCATCGAGGACCGTATGGCGGTGCTCTGGGATGAAGGCGTCAACAGCGGCAAGCTGTCGATGACTGACTTCGTCGCGCTGACCAGCACCAACACCGCGAAGATCTTCAATCTCTACCCGCGCAAGGGCGCGCTGCAGGTTGGCGCCGATGCCGACCTGGTCCTGTGGGACCCGCAAGGCACACGCACTATCTCGGCCAAGACCCATCACCAGCAGGTTGACTTCAACATCTTCGAAGGCAAGACCGTGCGTGGCGTGCCCAGCCACACCATCAGCGCCGGCAAGCTGGTCTGGGTCGATGGCGACCTGCGCGCCGAACGCGGCGCCGGCCGTTATGTCGAGCGCCCGGCCTACCCGGCAGTGTTCGACCTGCTGAGCAAACGCGCCGAGCACAGCCGGCCGACGGCCGTCGAGCGCTAAGCCGCTACACAGGCACCCCACTACTTCGCCACACCGGCCCGCAGAGGCCGGATGGCCGCTTATCCGCTGTTAACTGCCGAATAAAAGCCACAAAACCGTGAGGCAATAACCGTGATAGACACCCTCAGCCATTTGCCGCGACCGGATGCCGGGGCGGCCGAACTGGCCGATCGTTTCAGCGATCTGGCCCCACCGCTCACCGCCCGCCAGGCCGCACTGGAAAGCGCTCGCTGCCTGTATTGCTACGACGCACCCTGCGTGAATGCCTGCCCCAGCGAGATCGACATCCCCTCGTTCATCCGCAATATCAGCCACGAGAACGTTCAGGGCGCGGCCGAGAAGATTCTCTCGGCGAATATCCTCGGCGGCAGCTGCGCCCGCGTCTGCCCCACCGAGATTCTGTGCCAGCAAGCCTGCGTGCGTAACAACGCGCAGGAATGCGCGCCCGTGCTGATCGGCCCTTTGCAGCGCTATGCCATCGACAACGCGCAGTTCAGCGAGCACCCGTTCCAGCGCGCCCCGGCCAGCGGCAAGCGCATTGCCGTGGTCGGTGCAGGGCCGGCGGGTTTGTCCTGCGCTCATCGCCTGGCCATGCACGGTCATGAAGTGGTGATCTTCGAGGCACGCGAGAAAGCCGGCGGCCTCAATGAATACGGCATCGCCAAGTACAAGCTGGTCGACGACTTCGCCCAACGCGAAGTGGAGTTCCTTTTGCAGATCGGCGGCATCGAGATCCGCCATGGCCACAAACTGGGCGACGACCTCAGCCTCAGCGAGCTGCACCAGCAGTTCGACGCCGTATTTCTCGGCATCGGCCTGGCGGCCAGCAAACGCCTTGGCCTGCCGGGCGAAGAGGCGCCGGGGCTGCTCGCCGCCACCGATTACATCCGCGAACTACGGCAGAGCGATGACCTGACGCAACTGCCGGTGGCCGAGCGCTGCATCGTCCTCGGCGCCGGCAACACCGCCATCGACATGGCGGTGCAAATGAGCAAACTCGGTGCCCGCGACGTCAACCTGGTCTATCGCCGGGGCTTCGAGGAAATGGGCGCCACCGCACACGAACAGGACATCGCCAAGGCCAATCAGGTACGCCTGCTGACCTGGGCACAGCCGGACGCGGTGCTGTTGAACGATCAGGGTCAGGTGCGCGGCATGCGCTTCGCCCGCACGCGTCTGGAGAACGGCCGCCTGCAAAGCACCGGACAAACCTTCGAGCTGGCCGCAGACGCCATCTTCACCGCCATCGGCCAGGCCTTTGACGGCCAAGCCCTGAACGACCCGCTGGCCCGCGAACTGAAGCGCGAAGGCGAACGCATCTGGGTCGACGCCCAGCTGCAAACCAGCGTGCCAGGCGTGTATGCCGGCGGCGACTGCACCGCCCTGGGCCAGGACCTCACCGTACAAGCCGTGCAGCACGGCAAGCTGGCCGCCGAGGCCATCCACTCTCACCTGATGCTCAATGTGGAGGCCGCATAAATGGCCGATCTATCCATCGAATTTGCCGGAATCAAGGCCCCCAACCCCTTCTGGCTGGCCAGCGCGCCGCCCACCGACAAGGCCTACAACGTGGTCCGCGCCTTCGAGGCCGGCTGGGGCGGCGTGGTCTGGAAGACGCTCGGCGAAGACCCGGCAGCGGTCAACGTGTCGTCACGCTACTCGGCGCACTTTGGGGCTGACAGAAGCGTACTCGGGATCAATAACATCGAACTGATCACCGACCGCTCGCTGGAAATCAACCTGCGCGAAATCACCCAGGTGAAGAAGGACTGGCCGGACCGCGCGCTGATCGTTTCCCTGATGGTGCCCTGTGTCGAGGAATCCTGGAAAACCATCCTGCCACTTGTGGAAGCCACCGGCTGCGACGGTATCGAGCTGAACTTCGGCTGCCCCCACGGCATGCCCGAGCGCGGCATGGGCGCGGCGGTCGGCCAGGTGCCGGAATACGTGGAGATGGTCACCCGCTGGTGCAAGACCTATTGCTCGCTGCCAGTGATCGTCAAGCTGACGCCGAACATCACCGACATTCGCACCTCGGCGCGCGCCGCACATCGTGGCGGCGCCGATGCGGTGTCGCTGATCAACACCATCAACTCGATCACCAGCATCGACCTGGAGCGCATGGTCGCTCTCCCCATCGTCGGCACGCAGAGCACCCACGGCGGCTACTGCGGTTCAGCGGTCAAACCCATTGCATTGAACATGGTCGCCGAGATCGCCCGCGACCCGGAAACCCGCGGCCTGCCGATCTGCGGTATCGGTGGCATTGGTAGCTGGCGCGACGCGGCGGAGTTCGTCGCACTGGGTTGCGGTGCGGTGCAGGTGTGTACGGCGGCCATGCTGCATGGCTTTCGCATCGTCGAGGAGATGAAAGACGGCCTGTCGCGCTGGATGGACAGCCAGGGCTACGCCAGCCTGCAAGATTTCTCCGGGCGCGCGGTGGGCAATACCACCGACTGGAAGTACCTGGACATCAACTACCAGGTGATCGCCAGGATCGACCAGGACGCCTGCATTGGCTGCGGCCGCTGCCATATCGCCTGCGAAGACACCTCGCACCAGGCCATCGCCAGCCTGCCCCAGGCCGACGGCACGCATAAATACGAGGTGATCGACGCAGAGTGCGTGGGCTGCAACCTGTGCCAGATCACCTGCCCGGTGCAGGACTGCATCGAGATGGTGACTCAGGACACGGGCAAACCCTTCCTCGACTGGAACCACGACCCGCGCAATCCGTACCGCGTGGCCAGTTGAAAATAGCTCGCGGCTAAAACAGTTCGCGGCTAAAGCCCCTCCCACGGGATAGTAGTGCTCTTGTTGGAGGGGCAGAGCGACGCACTGCTTTAGCCGATGGGGTGAGCAAAGACAAAGACCGTGGGAGGGGCTTTAGCCGCGACAAGCAGCGACTGCGATTACGGCTCCAGCCCGATCCCACGCAAGATCACACTGGTCACCGTCTGCACAGCTCGCTCGAATTGCGGCTCGGAGAGCGCCTGGTGCTCGTTGAGCACCGCCACCTGATGGCTGAAGTCGGCGTAATGCTGGGTCGAGGCCCAGATCATGTAGAGCAGCGCCGACGGCTCGACAGCCAGGATGCGCTTGCCCTCGACCCACTGACGGATCTTCGCCTCCTTCATCTTCGCCCAGTCGTACAGGCCCTCGTCGAGGGTGACACCGAGCACCGGCGCGCCATGGATAATCTCGTTGGCCCAGACCTTTGAGCCATACGGCCGGCTGCGCGAGTGGTTCATCTTGGCGCGAATGTAGCTGCTCAATACCACGCGCGGGTCATCGAATACCTCGAAGCACTGGGCATCCTGTTTCCACACTTCGAGCAGATCGAGCAGCACGGCGCGATACAGCTCGTCCTTGGTGCTGAAGTAATAGTGCAGGTTCGAGCGCGGCAATTCGGCCTGCTCGGCGATATCGGCCATGGCAGTGCCGCCGTAGCCTTTCTCGGCGAAGACCTTTTCAGCGGCCAGGAGAATCTTCTTGACGTTGCGACGGCGAATTTCGATTTTGTGGTTGGCCATGGCCGATCCGTTGCGACTAGACCTACCAAGGCTACCACTGGCGATACCGACGGGGCGACGGAAAGCCTTGGGCTGCACGCCGCACGCAGCTATAATCCGCCAGCTTCAAACGACCGGCACAGCTCCGGTCGCTCCCGCCACCTGTCCGAGGGGCGCTGCAGCAGGGCAACCTGTCAGGCTCGGATGGGGCGTTAACCATACGCATCAACGGCGCCCATTCGCAGACAACGAATGGAGTGCTATTGCATGGCTTTCAATGATTTCAAAGTCGCCGACATTTCCCTGGCCGATTGGGGCCGCAAAGAGCTGATCATCGCCGAATCCGAGATGCCGGCACTGATGGGCCTGCGCCGCAAGTACGCCGCCAGCCAACCGCTGAAAGGCGCGAAGATCCTCGGCTGCATCCACATGACCATCCAGACCGGCGTGCTGATCGAGACGCTCACCGCCCTGGGCGCCGAAGTCCGCTGGTCCTCCTGCAACATCTTCTCCACCCAGGATCAGGCCGCTGCCGCCATCGCCGCTGCCGGTATCCCGGTGTTCGCCTGGAAAGGTGAAACCGAAGAAGAGTACGAGTGGTGCATCGAGCAGACCATCCTCAAGGACGGCAAGCCGTGGGACGCCAACATGGTGCTCGACGACGGCGGTGACCTGACCGAGATCCTGCACAAGAAATACCCGCAGATGCTCGAGCGCATCCACGGCGTCACCGAAGAGACCACCACCGGTGTGCACCGTCTGCTCGACATGCTCAAGGCCGGCACCCTGAAAGTCCCGGCGATCAACGTCAACGACGCGGTGACCAAGAGCAAGAATGACAACAAATACGGCTGCCGCCACAGCTTGAACGACGCGATCAAGCGCGGCACCGACCACCTGCTATCGGGCAAGCAGGCGCTGGTCATCGGCTACGGTGACGTGGGCAAGGGCTCGGCGCAGTCGCTGCGTCAGGAAGGCATGATCGTCAAGGTTTCCGAGATCGACCCGATCTGCGCCATGCAGGCCTGCATGGACGGCTTCGAGCTGGTTTCGCCGTACAAGAACGGCATCAACGACGGCACCGAGGCCAGCGTCGACGCTGCTCTGCTGGGCAAGATCGACCTGATCGTCACCACCACCGGCAACGTCAACGTCTGCGACGCCGGTATGCTCAAGGCCCTGAAGAAGCGCGCCGTGGTGTGCAACATCGGCCACTTCGACAACGAGATCGACACCGCCTTTATGCGCAAGAACTGGGCGTGGGAAGAGGTCAAGCCGCAGGTGCACAAGATCCACCGCACCGGTGCCGGCAGCTTCGATCCGACTAACGACGACTACCTGATCCTGCTGGCCGAAGGCCGTCTGGTGAACCTGGGCAACGCCACTGGCCACCCGAGCCGGATCATGGACGGCTCGTTCGCCAACCAGGTGCTGGCGCAGATCTTCCTGTTCGAGCAGAAGTTCGCCGACCTCTCCGCCGAGAAGAAGGCCGAGCGCCTGACCGTCGAAGTGCTGCCGAAGAAGCTCGACGAAGAAGTGGCGCTGGAAATGGTCAAGGGCTTCGGCGGCGTGGTCACCCAGTTGACCAAGCAGCAGGCCGAGTACATCGGCGTGACCGTGGAAGGCCCGTTCAAGCCGGACGCTTACCGCTACTAATGCGTAGGGTGGGTAAGCCCCTGGCTTATCCACCGCCGACTTCCCGCAAGGTGGATGGAAAAACGCCATCCACCCTACGTCTCCAAGGCTAGAAACCCTATGAGCCAAGAACGCCGCTACAGCTTCGAGTTCTTCCCCACCAAGACCGAAGCCGGGCATGAAAAACTGATGGATGTGGCGCGCCAGCTGGCGACCTACAACCCCGATTTCTTCTCCTGTACTTACGGCGCCGGCGGTTCGACCCGCGACCGCACCCTCAACACCGTGCTGCAGCTCGATGGCGAGATCAAGGTGCCCACCGCCCCGCACCTGTCCTGCGTCGGTGACAGCAAGGCCGAACTGCGCGAGCTGCTGAACCTGTACAAGAATGCCGGCATCAAGCGCATCGTTGCCCTGCGTGGTGACCTGCCATCCGGCATGGGCATGGCCAGCGGCGAGCTGCGCTACGCCAATGAACTGGTCGAGTTCATTCGCACTGAAACCGGTGACCACTTCCATATCGAAATCGCCGCCTACCCGGAGATGCATCCGCAAGCGCGCAACTTCGAGGACGACATCGCCAACTTCGTGCGCAAGGCCAAGGCCGGCGCAGACAGCGCCATCACCCAATACTTCTTCAACGCCGACAGCTACTTCTACTTCGTCGAGCGCGTGCAGAAACTGGGCGTGGACATTCCGGTGGTGCCGGGCATCATGCCGATCACCAACTACAGCAAGCTGGCGCGCTTCTCCGACGCCTGCGGTGCGGAAATCCCACGCTGGGTACGCAAGCAACTGGAAGCCTACGGCGACGACGCCGACAGCATTCGCGCCTTCGGCGAACAGGTCATCACCGAGATGTGCGAGCGCCTGCTGCAAGACGGCGCGCCCGGCCTGCACTTCTACAGCATGAACCTGGCCGGTCCCAGCCTGGCCATCTGGAACAATCTCAAGCTGTCGCGTTAGCAGACCGCTTACTCACAGGCTGCCCACCCTGGGGCAGCCTGCTCGCTTCGCCCTCCCGCCTTGCCGCAGAAGGATCGCCCCTCATGCTCAAACGCACCAAGATCAACGCCTCAGTCAGCCCCAAGGGCAGCCTGGAAACCCTCTCGCAGCGCGAAGTGCAGCAACTGCGCGAAACCGGCTCCGGTAGCGTTTATCACCTGTTCCGCCAGTGCGCATTGGCGATCCTCAACACCGGCTCGCACAGCGACAACGCCAAGACCATCCTCGAGGCCTACCCGGACTTCGAAGTGAAGATTCACCAGCAGGATCGCGGCATCCGCCTGGAGCTGATCAACGCGCCGGCCGACGCCTTCGTCGATGGCGAGATGATCACCAGCACCCACGAGATGCTGTTCAGCGCCCTGCGCGACATCGTCTACACGCAGAGCGAGCTGGAGAACAAACGCATCGATCTGGACAGCTCCGAAGGCATCACCGATTACGTCTTCCACCTGCTGCGCAACGCCAAGACCCTGCGCAGCGGCGTCGAACCGAAGATGGTGGTGTGCTGGGGCGGCCACTCGATCAGCACCGAGGAGTACAAATACACCAAGAAGGTCGGCCATGAGCTGGGCCTGCGCGGCCTGGACATCTGCACCGGCTGCGGCCCGGGCGTGATGAAAGGCCCGATGAAGGGCGCCACCATCAGCCATGCCAAGCAGCGCAACCTCACCGGCCGCTACCTGGGCCTGACCGAGCCGGGCATCATCGCCGCCGAAGCGCCCAACCCGATCGTCAACGAGCTGGTGATCCTGCCGGACATCGAGAAGCGCCTGGAAGCCTTCGTCCGCGTCGGCCACGGCATCATCATCTTCCCGGGTGGCGCCGGCACGGCCGAAGAATTCCTCTACCTGCTGGGCATCCTCACCCACCCGGACAACCAGGATCTGCCCTTCCCGGTCATCCTTACCGGCCCGAAGAGCGCCGGGCCGTATCTGCAGCAGCTGCATGACTTCATCGGGGCGACCCTCGGTGAGGCCGCACAGCAGCGCTATCGCATGATCGTCAACGACCCGGCCGAAGTCGCCCGCGAGATGGCCGTCGGCATCAAGGCCGTGCGCCAGTTCCGCCGCGAGCGCAACGACGCCTTCCACTTCAACTGGCTGCTGAAGATCGACGAAAGCTTCCAGCACCCGTTCGAGCCGACCCACGAAGCCATGGCCAGCCTCAACCTCACCCGCGAGCAGCCGCTGCATCACCTGGCCGCCAACCTGCGTCGTGCGTTCTCCGGCATCGTCGCGGGCAACGTCAAGGAGAACGGCATCCGCCTGATCGAGGAGCACGGCCCCTACGAGATTCGCGGTGAAACCACCATCATGCGCCCGCTGGATCGTCTGCTGCAGGCCTTCGTCGAGCAACACCGCATGAAACTACCGGGCGGCAGTGCCTATGAGCCCTGCTATCGAGTCGTCGACTGAGGCTGCGCAAGACGCACTTTCACGGCACCCGCAAAATCGCTAATCTGGCGCTATGCCATTATTCCAGCGCCAGATTATCGCCACTCTTTTACTGTGCTGTTGTGCCTTCGCCGCCCGCGGCGAAACGCTGCGCCTGGTCACGGATGCCTGGGCGCCCTACGTCTACGAGGAAGACGGCCAGGCCGCTGGCCTCGACTACGAGATCACCCGCGAGGTGCTGCAGCGCCTGGGGGTAAAGCTGGACCTGCAATTCCTGCCCTGGAAGCGCTGCCTGCTGGAGCTGGAGCAGGGTCATGCAGACGGCATTCTGGATATTTTCCATCTGCCCGAGCGCGAAGCGAGCATGCTCTTCGTCGAAGAGCCGCTAAGTGACGTCGAACTGGTGCTGTTCTACGCACGTAACCGCCCCTACCCCTATGAGAGCCTGAAAGACCTGCGCGACCTGGTGATCGGCATCTCGCCAGGCTACTGGTACAACGACGAAACCTTCCGCAATTCGCCCTTGTTCAGTCGCGAAGAGGCTCCGACTCACGAGGCCAATCTGGGCAAGCTGATCCGCCACCGCGTCGATCTGGTCATCAATGACCGTCGCGCCGGCCTCTACCTGACCACCCAGATGGGCTTGCAACAGCAGGTCGACTACAACCGCAAGGCGGTCGGCCATGACCGTCTATACCTCGCGCTGCGTCACGACCCTGCCCTGGCTAGCCTGGCCAAGGACTTCGCTGACGAACTGCGCCGCTTCAAGCGCGAACCTGCCTATGCCCAGCTGCAGCAGCGCTACGCCAACCCTGATCGGCTCAAGCCGTGAACCAACCGACAGGCTGGTAGCTGCGCAAGGCTTCAGCTCTGTTATACTCGGGGCTTCCCGCCAGGCTTGCGCCCGGATGCTAGCTCCCAGAAGCCAGCAGTACCGGACGGGATCACGCCCCCCACGTGTGATTCAAGCCAGGCTCTACACCCCCAGGGCCACGCCCTCACTTAGTACAGGATTGCTCATGTCCTTTGCCTCCCTCGGTCTCTCCGAGGCTCTAGTCCGTGCGGTCGAGTCCGCCGGCTACACCCAGCCCACTCCGGTGCAACAGCGGGCCATTCCCGCCGTGTTGCAAGGTCGCGATCTCATGGTGGCGGCCCAGACGGGGACAGGTAAGACGGGCGGTTTCGCCCTGCCGATCCTCGAACGCCTGTTTCCGGGCGGTCATCCGGATCGCGAACAACGTCACGGCCCGAAACAACCGCGTGTGCTGGTGCTGACACCCACCCGCGAACTGGCCGCCCAGGTGCATGACAGCTTCAAGGTCTATGCCCGCGATTTGAAATTTGTCAGCGCCTGCATCTTCGGCGGCGTTGGCATGAACCCGCAGGTCCAGGCCCTGGCCAAGGGCGTGGACGTGCTCGTGGCCTGCCCCGGTCGCCTGCTCGACCTGGCCAATCAGAAAGCCATCGACCTGTCTCATGTCGAAATCCTCGTGCTTGATGAAGCCGACCGCATGCTCGACATGGGCTTCATCCACGACGTCAAGAAGGTGCTGGCCAAACTGCCGGCGCAGCGCCAGAACCTGCTGTTCTCGGCGACCTTCTCCAAGGACATCACCGACCTGGCCGGCAAGCTGCTGCGCAACCCCGAGCGCATCGAGGTCACGCCGCCGAACACCACGGTCGAGCGCATCGAACAGCGCGTGTTCCACCTGGCCTCCAGCCACAAGCGTGCCCTGCTCGCCCACCTGATCACCCAGGGCGCCTGGGAACAGGTGCTGGTGTTCACTCGCACCAAGCACGGCGCCAACCGCCTCGCCGAATACCTCGATAAGCACGGCCTGCCGGCCGTCGCGATCCACGGCAACAAGAGCCAGAACGCGCGCACCAAGGCCCTGGCCGACTTCAAGGCGAACCAGGTGCGCATCCTGGTGGCCACCGATATCGCCGCCCGCGGCCTGGATATCGACCAACTGCCGCACGTGGTCAACTTCGAGTTGCCCAACGTCGAGGAAGATTACGTGCACCGCATCGGCCGCACCGGCCGCGCCGGGCGTAGCGGCGAGGCGATCTCGCTGGTGGCGCCGGACGAAGAGAAGCTGCTCAAGAGCATCGAGCGGATGACCAAGCAAAAGATCCCCGACGGCGACCTGATGGGCTTCGATGCCAGCACCGTCGAGGCCGAGCGCCCGGAAACCCGCGAACCGCGCCAGCCGCGCGGGCAGAAGCAGCCCAAGGCGCAGAACGCCCAGGGCGGCGACAAGCCCAAGGGCGAGCGCCATGGCGTCGGCCGCAAGGACAAGGGCAAGGACAGCGGCAAGGAGCAGAAAGCCAAGCCGCAACAACAGGGTCAGGGCCAGAACCGCCGTGGTCAGCAGCCGCGCAACCAGAGTCGTGGCGCTGCGCCGGCTGTTCCACCATTGCCTCCGGACCGCGACCCGGAAGAGTTCCTCGACGACGAAATCGATAATTTTGGCAACCGTGCCGATTACGTACCGGTGCAGAACAAGCCGCAAGGTCGCGGCCGTCGTTCAGGCGGTGGGTCGGCTGGCAATGGCGCTGCTCAGGGCCAAGGCCAGAGAGCCAACAGCAACAACAGGCAGCCCCGCAGCAACGCTGGCGCCCCCCCCGCTAAGAATCGTGGCCAGGGTGGTCAGGGCCGTAACGGCGGTGGCGGTGGCCGCGGCCGACCGGCGGACGGTCGCATCACCTCGCTGGATCGCGACGAGCTGCCACGCGCCGAAGCGGCCGTGCGCAACCCGCGCGAAAAGCAGCCGATCATCGTGCACAAGGGCTCTCGCCTGGATCGTTTCCCCAGCGCCGAGCAGCTCGACGAGTTGAGCAACAGCACTCGTCCACGCAGCGAGAAGCCGGCGCTGCTGACGCGTAACCGCGAAGAGTAAGCTGCCGCGCTAACGAAAACGCCACCCCATGGGGTGGCGTTTTTGTTGCTGCCGACAGAGTTAGGATAAACGTATCCGTCCGGCCAACACACCTTCCTGGCCCCGACGCCAAAGGCGATGATGTCCACCTGATTTAAGTGGACACCATTTCTAGCCTTTTAAGCGGGTCTTTCATGCAGCCACAACGCCGTTCCTAC
>Ga0308001_10000057_pt1 | contig 56653 bp, 48 predicted proteins | sample Neamet5_FD_203167 | JGI IMG/M metagenome (GOLD analysis project Ga0308001, IMG submission 203167) | Marine microbial communities from water near the shore, Antarctic Ocean - #5 | ecosystem: Environmental > Aquatic > Marine > Unclassified | place: Southern Ocean | collected 2014-06-04
ATCGGTCGAGGATGGCGGCGCATCAGGTCATGCGCAACGAAGGGGAAGGCTTTCGCTAAGTCGTGACCGGCGATTTCGGTAAGCCGTGACCACCTGTTTCGGAACAGGCGGAGAATCGGTCACGTTGTTAGCGAAATCAGCGGTCACGCGTTAGCGAAATGACCGGTCACGATCAACCGAAACGGCCGGTCACGATGCTCCGAAATCCGCAGCTAGAGATGAAGGCCGCCGGCCAGCACGGCCACGCTGCGCAGATCGCGGTACCAGCGCTCGACCGGGTGCTCCTGGGTGAAACCATGGCCGCCGAGCAGTCGCACCGCGTCGCTACCGATCTTCATCGCCTTCTCCGTGTACAGCAGCCGCGCCAGGTAGGCTTCGCGCGCGAACTCCCGGCCCTGATCGGCCCGTGAGCAGGCGCGCCAGACCATCAGGCGCATCGCATCCAATTCGATGGCGATGTCCGCCACCATGAAGGCCGCGCCCTGCCGACGGCTGATGGGCTCGCCGAAGGCCTGGCGCTCGTTGCAATAGAGGGTCACGTAGTCCAGCGCCGCCTGGCAGGTACCGAGCGCCAGTGCGCACCAGGCCAGGTCCCCCAGGTCGAGAAAGCGCCGGTAGTCGAACCCGCTCCCGGACAGGCGCTGCTCCAGCGGGACCTTCACCCCGTCCAGGCGGACGCGCGCCGTGGCGCAGGCACGGAGCCCCATCGCCGGCTCGGCACGCAGCGTCACGCCTTTGCGGCCGGCTTCGAGGAGGAACAGCACCGGTCCGTCCTCAGCCACCGCTGCCACCAGGAAGTGGCTGGCCTCGAGCCCGTCCAGCACCAGGCACTTCTCGCCATCCAGCACGTATCCGCCAGGGCGCCGGCGGGTACGGGCCCGCAACGTGCCGGGATCGAACAAGGGCCGAGGCTCGGCCACGGCGATGGCCATCCGGGGAGCCGGTTGCTCAGCGACGAAGCTCGGCAGCCAGGCGGCCTGCTGTGCGGCACTGCCCCATCGGCGAATGCAGTTGGCGGTGGACAGCGGCGCGAGCAGGCAGGCAGCCAGACTGAAGTCGCCCCTTGCCAGCGCCTCGGCCATCAGGGCACAGGTCAAGGTGGTGTGCTCACCGGCAAGCCCACCCTGGGCCTGGTCTACGCCGTAATAGGCCAGACCCAGTGCGTGGGCCTGGTTGATCTGCGCCGCTGGCATGCGCGCACGGGCATCGGCCTCATGGGCTAGGGTCTGTTGCCGTTTCACATAGGTAACCAGAGAAAGGCACAGGCCATGGCCACGACGCTTTCGTAATTTCTCTTGAGTTTGTCGAACCGAGATGCCACCGCCCGGTAGTGCTTTAGCCGGGCGAAGGCGTTCTCCACCAAGTGCCGGTTGCGGTAAAGACCTCTGTCCAGATCCGCATTGCCTTTCACGGAGTTACGCTTTCTCGGGATCACGGCCTTGGCCCCTTGTTGCTCAACCTGCTCCCGAACTCTCTCGCTGTCATAGCCCTTGTCCGCGACAATGGTTTCTGCCTCCGGGAGCTTGGCAATCAATGCGGGAGCCTGGGTGCAATCATTGATTTGACCCCCCGTAATTTCAAACTCGATGGGCAGTCCATGAGCATCAACTGCCAGGTGAATCTTGCTGGTATTGCCAGCTCGACTTTTTCCTATGGCCTCATCGTTGCCACTGGCAGCGCCTGCACTGTGTTGGTGAGCCTTGGCATAGCTGCCATCAATGAACACCCATTCCATGTCGGGCTGCGCCACAAGCGCCTTGAAAACCTTGAGCCATTTTCCAGTTGCGGACCACGCATTGAAGCGTTTATAGACCTTATTCCAGTTACCGAACGCTTCGGGTAGATCTCTCCAGGGACATCCCGTGCGCATGCGGTACAGCATGCCCTCCACAGTCATTCGTAGATCACGCTTGTTGTAGATGGCCTTGTGCAGCAGAATTTCCCGCAGCTTCGACCAATGCTCATCACTGAGCAATAATCGGGGCATTACAAACTCGTATCGATGTTGGATCAGAGCTTCAACGATACGAGTTTGCTCTTATATATCAACTGGTTAGCGCGAAACGGCAACAGCCCCTAGCGGCCGAAGGTGTTCAAGGGAGAAAGCCTCCAGCATCTCCACCAGCATCCGCTGCTCGTCCGACAGCGAGAGGTCGAACAGATCGGCGGGCGAGCTGCTCCGCGGCAGCCGTCCGGCGCGCTCTGCGGCCAGGCGAAAACCGAGGTGGCTGCAATTTAACAGCAGTTTCTCGAGGGGCTTGCGCAGCCGCAGACGATCGGGCCAGTACGCCCGGGCCACGCGATCGAGCACAGCCAGGGCTCGGCCCTGTAGTTGGGAGGACATCGGCATCGCACTCCAGAAGGTCGGGATAGCCGATGATGGGCATGGACGCGGCGGCCACCTATGACCGGACCGACGGGGACCGCTGGCAGCGCTGCCAGTCTTCGCTCAGAGCTTGGCGCGATCCCAGCGAATCCCTTGCTTGACGATGCGGGCCGGAACACCGGCCACGACGCAGTTGCCCTCGCCGAAGGCACGGCTGACCACGGAGCAGGCTCCGACCACCGATTCGGGCAGCAGCACGGTGCCCTTCAACACCTGGACGTCGCGGCCGATCCATACGCGGTCGCCAATGCTGATGGGGCGGGAGGGATTGAGGCGCTCGCCATTGTGCATGTCGAGGATGGAGTGCTTGTCGCCGGTGCGCATGAGAATAGCGGTGGACAACATGCAGTCGCGACCGATGTCGATGCTGGCGGCTTCGTCCACCAGCAGGTAGGCACCTTCCACCGTGGTGTCCTCACCAATGCGAATATGCTGGCCACGGGTGTCGCGCAGGTAGATCTTGCCGGAGCCGAAGCGTACCCGCGGTCCGATCTCGATCAGGTTGTCCTGGCCATCGAGGCGAATCTCGCAGTGACTCAGTTGCACGCCCTCGCCGATGACGAGCCGGTTGTTGCGACCGCCCAGCTTGATGGTGACCTTCTTCAGGCGCCGCTGCGTGGACGACGGCAGGCGCAGCTCATTGCCGGCGCGGATGCGCAGGCGGTTCTTGTAGGCGAGGTTGCGCAGGAACAGGTAGAGGCGTTCGAACATGGCGAGGACTCAGGAGCGATCGAGGATCTTGTTGACGATGGCGGTGGTCGAGCTGTTCTCCACCAGCCCCAGCACCCGCACCTCGCCGCCGTAGGCCTGGACGATATCGGCGCCGACCACCTGGTCGATGCCGTAGTCGCCGCCCTTCACCAGCACGTCCGGCTGCACCTGCTTGAGCAGACGCTCCGGGGTGTCCTCGGCGAAGCTCACCACCCAGTCCACCGCGCCGAGGCCGGCGAGCACCGCCATGCGCCGGTCCACCGCGTTGATCGGCCGGCCCGGGCCCTTGAGGCGGCTGACCGAGGCGTCGTCGTTGATCCCCACGATCAGGCGGTCGCCCTGGGCGCGCGCCTGCTCCAGATAGGTCACGTGGCCGGCATGCAGGATGTCGAAGCAGCCGTTGGTGAAGACGATCTTCTCGCCGTGGGCGCGGGCATCCTCGATCGCCACCAGCAGTTGATCGAGGCTCAGCACGCCGCGCTCGGAGCCCTCCTCGCGCTGTACCGCGCGGCGCAGCTCGGGGGCACTGATGGCCGCGGTGCCGAGCTTGCCGACCACGATGCCGGCGGCCAGGTTGGCCAGGGCCACCGCCTGCGGCAGCTCCTCGCCGGCGGCGATGGAGGCGGCCAGGGTGGAGATCACCGTGTCGCCGGCGCCGGTGACATCGAACACCTCGCGCGCGCGCGCCGGCAGGTGCAGCGGCGCGTGCTCCGGGCGCAGCAGGGTCATGCCGTGCTCGCCGCGGGTCACCAACAGCGCGCCCAGCTCCAGCTCGCGCATCAGTTTGGCGCCCTTGCTGACCAGCTCGGCCTCGTCCTTGCAGCCGCCGACAATGGTCTCAAACTCGTGCAGATTGGGGGTGATCAGGCTGGCGCCGCGGTAGATGGAGAAATCCTTGCCCTTGGGGTCGGCCAGCACCGGGATGCCCCTGGCGCGCGCGGCCTGGATCAGCACCTGGTGGTTCTGCAGCGCGCCCTTGCCGTAGTCGGACAGCACCAGCACCTTGACCCCGGCGAGCAGCGCCTCGACCTGGCGGGCCAGGGCCTGGGTGTCGGTGGCGAAGGGTTCTTCGAAATCCATGCGCAGCAGTTGCTGGTGGCGGCTCATGACCCGCAGTTTGACAATGGTCGGCTGCTCGTCGCGGCGCTGGAAGTACGCCTCGACGCCGGCGGCGGCCAGACTGTCGGCCAGGCTGTCGGCAGCCTCGTCCTCGCCGGTGACGCCGACCAGCAGGGCCGGCGCGCCGAGCGCGGCGATGTTCAGCGCGACGTTGGCCGCGCCGCCCGGGCGATCCTCGATCTGCTCCACGCGCACCACCGGCACCGGCGCCTCCGGCGAGATGCGCGAGGTACCGCCATGCCAGTAGCGGTCGAGCATGACGTCGCCCACCACCAGGACGGGGGCTTGATCGTAACGGGGCAGGGTCAGCTTCATGGTGGCTCCGAGGGCGGCAAAATCGTCGCGGATCATAGCATAGCGGCGAAGACGGCCCAGGCAACGGGCCGCCGCTCGCCGATGTTTAGCGCAGCGCCTCAGGCATCCTGCACGCAATCGACTGGCTCGCCATCCTCCTCGAACTGCCGGGCGTGCAGGCGCGCATAGTAGCCATTGCGCGCCAGCAGCTCGGCGTGGCTGCCGCGCTCGACGATCTGCCCCTGGTCCATCACCAGGATCAGGTCGGCCTTCTCGATGGTGGACAGGCGGTGGGCGATCACCAGGGTGGTGCGGCCCTGCATCACCTTATCCAGCGCGGCCTGGATATGCCGCTCGGATTCGGTATCCAGCGCCGAGGTGGCCTCGTCGAGCACCAGCAGCGGCGCGTCCTTGAGCAAGGCGCGGGCGATGGCCAGGCGCTGGCGCTGACCGCCGGAAAGCAGCACGCCGTTCTCGCCGACCAGGGTGTCGTAGCCCTGCGGCATCTTCTCGATGAATTCGGCGGCGTAGGCATCCGCGGCGGCCTGCTTGACCGCCTCCAGCGGCGCCCCGGCCAGGTCGCCATAGGCGATGTTGTTGCGCACCGTGTCGTTGAACAGGGTGACGTGCTGGGTCACCAGGGCGATGTGCCGGCGCAGGTTGCGCAGCGTGTAGCCCTCGACATCGACGCCGTCGAGGAGGATCTGCCCCTGCTCGTGGTGATAGAAACGCGGAATCAGGTTGGCCAGGGTCGACTTGCCGCTACCGGAACGGCCGACCAGGGCGATCATCTGACCCGGCTCGGCGGTGAAGCTGACGTCGGCGAGCACGGCCTTTTCGCTGCCGGGGTAGCTGAAGCTCAGGTTGCGCACCTCGAGACAGCCGCCGACCCGCTCGCGCTCGACGCTGCCACGGTCCACCTCGGCGGCCTCGTCGAGCTGCTGGAAGATGCTCTCGGCGCCGGCCAGGCCCTTCTGGATGGTCGAGCTGACCTCCGAGAGCTGGCGGATCGGCTTGGGCAACAGGCCGGCCAGGGTGATATAGGCCACCAGATCGCCGGCCGAGGCATCGCCGCGCATGAACAGCACCAGGAACATCAGCACTGCCATGGCGCTGTAGATCACCAGTTGCAGCATCGGCGTGTAGATGGCGCCAGTCTTGGTCATGCGCAACTGCTTGCGGGTGTTGTCGCTCGAGGCGAAGCGGAAGCGCTGCGACTCGTAGGTCTCGCCACCGAAGCTGCGCACCACGCGATAACCCTGGATAGTCTCGGAGGCGACATGGGTAACGTCGCCCATGGCCACCTGGATCTTCTTGCTCTGCTTGCGAAATTTCTTGCTGGCACTGCTGACCATCAGGCCGATCACCGGCAGGATCGCCAGCATCACCAGGGTCAGCTTCCAGTTCATCAGCAGCAGGGTGGTGAACAGGAACACCACCGTCATGCCTTCGCGGATCACCACCTTGATCGCGTCGGTGGCCGCGCCGGTGACCATGGTCACGTTGAAGGTGATGCGCGAGATCAGGTGCCCGGAGTTGTGGTTGTCGAAATAGCGGTTGGGCAGTACCAGCAACTTGTCGAACAGCTCCACGCGCAGGTCATGCACCAGTCCCAGGGAGACCTTGGCCAGGAAATAGTTGCCCAGGTAGGAGCCGATGCCCTGCCACAGCGCGATCAGCACGATCAGCAGCGGCACCGTCTGCAGCAGCTTCAAGTGGGCGAGGAAGGGGATCTCCGACAGGTAGGGGACGCTGGCGAAGAAGCTGGCCTCGGGATTCGACAGGCCGTCGACGAAGTACTTGAGGATGTAACCCAGCATCGGCTGGGTCGAGGCGAAGATGACGAAGCCGACGATACTGAGCATGAAGAGGCCGATATAGGGCTTCACATAACCCAGCAAGCGGAAGTAGATCTTCAGGCTGGAAGGACGGGGGACTGCGGAGTGCTGTTCGGGCATGCGCTTGCGCTTCAGACGTAGCCGAAAAAGGCAGTGGATCTTAGCACAGGACAAGAACGTTCCAGTAAAATGTGCGTTTTATAACCGACCGGAACACTCCACTTGAACAATATGGTACTGCCGGCCTCCAGACTGGAGAAGATCCACCAATTCATTGCTCGTCGCTGGCTGCCCTTCGGCTTTCTGGTTTTACTCACCGGCCTGTTCTGGGTGATGGAACGCAGCCAGTACAGCAAATCCTTCTATCTTTTGACCGTGCTACCCACGCTGATAGCAACGATCCTGCGCCCGACGACACTCCGCCAACTGCTCCGTGAACCCGTGATCCTCGCTTTCCTGGCCCTGTCGGCCTGGGTGTTACTGAGCCTGATGTGGACCACCAGCGAAGACAGCCCAGGCTCACTGGCCAAGCGACCGTTGTATGTCTTCATGCTTTTCCTCTCCTGTGCAGTGATGGCCACTCATGACGAGCGTTTGCTTCCCGCCACCCTGAGAATTGCGGCGATTATCGCGGCCATTGCTGCGGTCGCTTGCCTGGTTCAGTTCTACCTCCACCCCCCCGCGGGGAAGCGTCTGATCGGCACCGGCGGCCTGCTCAACCCGTTGCTCACCTCGCACCTGCTGGGCTTCTTCTGCGCCTACTGGCTGGCCGCCTGGGCAAGTCATCAGGAGCGCAAGCATTGGATTCCAGTGCTGGCCTTGATCCCGCTGGCCGCCGCTACCCTGGCCACTGGATCCCGGACGCCCTTGATGGCGTTGGCCACCTGCGTGATCTGGCTGGCACTGCTGACCAATGGCCGCCGCAGGCTGAGTGCCGTCGTACTGCTGGGCGCTGCGGGGGCATGCCTCGCGATCCTATCCCCGGAGTCGATTCTCCAGCGCGGACTTTCCTACCGCCCCCAGATCTGGCAGGCCGCCCTTGAGCAGGCCAACGGCTATTTCTGGCTGGGTCACGGTTACGGCAGCGAGTTCCAGTTCCGCATTGCAGAAATTCCGGGAGTCTGGTCCGACCCCCACAATGTGGAGATTGCGGTACTGCTCGAACTCGGCCTCGTGGGATTGACGCTGTGGGTGCTGATGTACGGGCTCGCCATCTGGAGAAGCCTGTGCACTCGGGAGCAACCTGGGACCAAGATTTCCTCATGCCTGGTCATTTATGGGCTGGCAGCGGGAATGGCCGAGGGCAGCAACTTCCTCTCCAGACCCAACGAGAACTGGTTTCTGATCTGGATACCACTGGCCATCCTGATCGGCCTGTCGCTGCAGCAACGCTCCAGGGCATCGGCATGAACGTGCTCTCCAACCAGACGCTGGTCACCCTACTGGAGGGAGCCGAAATCATTGAGGCGGACGGTTTCGGCATCAAGGTCGCGCGTCTTGAGGACGGTTCGTTCCTTAAACTATACCGGCGCAAGCGCCTGCTTTCGTCAGCCCTTTGGTCTCCGCCGGCGAAGCGATTCACCGACAATGCCAGACTACTCAGATCATTGGGCGTGGCCGCACCGGAAATCCGGGAAACGATCAGTGTTCCGGAGCGCCAGCTCAATGGCGTGCGCTATCGCCCTCTGCCTGGGGATACATTGCGCGAGCTCTGGAGAACTTCGACGCCTGAAGATATCGAACAGGACGTCGAAGCCTTCGGCAGGCTACTGGGCGAACTTCATGGGAAAGGCGTATATTTTCGCTCCCTGCACCTAGGCAACGTCATCAAGATGCCTGATGGGAAATTCGGCCTGATCGACCTCTCCGACATGCACATCAGTGGGCGCCCATTGAGCGCCTGGAAACGTCGGCGAAACATTCACCACATGCTGCGATACGCCGAAGATGCCCAATGGCTGGCACGGCTGTACAAGGACGATCTGCTGCGAGGGTATGCGGATCGGGCAGGAAACACCGCTGCGGGGATGCTGAGGCGAGTCATAGATGCCCAACACCCAGCCCCACTATCTAGTACCACGGGCACATCATGAGCCTTGTCAAACTGATCGATTTCCGCACCTTTTCGGACCCCAGGGGCACCCTCGCGGCGATCGAAGGCGGCCTGGACGTACCGTTTGAAATCCGTCGTATCTACTACGTATACGGGCTCAGCGCCGACCTCCAGCGTGGCTTCCACGCCCACTATGAACTGGAGCAGATCGCCATCTGCCTCAATGGCAGTTGCAGCTTCCTGCTGGACAACGGACACAGCAAGGAAACCTGGCGCCTCGACTCACCTCACCAAGGCCTACGCATCGAAAAGATGGTCTGGCACGAAATGTTCGATTTCTCGCCAGACTGTGTGCTGATGGTGATGGCCAGCGAACACTTCGAGGAAGCCGACTACATCCGTGACTATGATCGTTTCCTTGCCGAGGTGAAGCATGCCGTACATTCATAAGTTCTCCGACGTGCAGTCCACCACCATCGGTCGCGGGACACGCATCTGGCAGTACGCCGTCGTGCTGCCTGGGGCGCGCATCGGCGAAGACTGCAACATCTGCGCCCACACCCTGATCGAGAATGACGTGGTGCTCGGCGATCGCGTGACCGTGAAGTCTGGCGTGTTCCTCTGGGACGGCCTGCGCATTGCGGACGATGTCTTCATAGGCCCGAACGCGACCTTCGCCAACGACCCAATGCCTCGCTCGAAGCACTACCCGGAGAAGTTCCTAGGCACGCACCTGCACCGTGGCGCCTCGATTGGCGCCAACGCCACCCTGCTGCCCGGCGTCAGCATCGGCGAATACGCCATGGTCGGCGCCGGCGCCGTGGTGACTAAGGACGTCCCACCGCGTACGGTGGTCGTGGGCAATCCCGCCCGAATTCTGCGCTCCCTAGACGACAATGATTCCATTCCTCAATCTTAAGAACCTTAACGCCAGTCTCCGCGGCGAGCTGCTGGAGGCCTGCGCCCGGGTCATCGACTCGGGCTGGTACATCATGGGCCAGGAACTTCGCGCCTTCGAGCAGGAGTTCGCCGACTACTGCGGCAGCCAGCACTGCATCGGCGTCGCCAATGGGCTCGACGCCCTGACCCTGACCCTGCGCGCCTGGCGCGAACTGGGGCGCCTCAGGGACGGTGATGAAGTCCTGGTCCCGGCCAACACCTACATCGCAACACTGCTGGCCATCACCGCGAACGGCCTGAGACCCGTGCTGGTGGAACCCGACGAGGAGAGTTTCAACCTGTCCCCCGAGGCCGTGCAAGCCGCCCTCGGCCCCAGAGCACGCGCCCTGCTTCCCGTCCACCTCTACGGCCGGCTTGCCGACATGCCAGCGCTGACGCGGATCGCCGCCGACAACGGGCTGCTGGTCCTCGAGGACGCCGCACAAGGCCATGGCGCCAGCCTGGCGTCACGCAAGGCCGGCAACTGGGGGGACGCCGCAGGCTTCAGCTTCTATCCCGGCAAGAACCTGGGGGCTCTGGGTGACGGCGGCGCCATCACCACCTCGGACCCGGAGCTGGCGACGACCCTGCAGGCCCTGCGCAACTATGGTTCGCACGTGAAGTACCAGAACCTCTACCAAGGCGTGAACAGTCGCCTGGACGAAATCCAGGCCGCCATGCTGAGGGTCAAGCTTCGCCACCTGGACCGGCAGACCGCGCGACGCCGGCAGATCGCCCGCCGCTACCTGGACGAGATGAGCAATCCAGGCGTTCAACTGCCGGACTGGGGGCAGGCGGAGCAGCACGTCTGGCATTTGTTCGTGGTGCGCAGCAGCCAGCGCGACCGGCTGCAGCAGCAGTTGGCGGAGGCAGGGGGGCAGACGATGATCCACTACCCCATTGCGCCTCATAAGCAACAGGCCTACCCCGAGCTCAACGCGTTGTCGCTGCCGCTGACGGAGCGGATCCACCAGGAAGTGCTCAGCCTGCCGATGGACCCCAGCATGACCGACGAGCAGGTAAGCCGCGTGATCGAAGCCATCAACCAGGCCAGATCCTGACTGCCTGCCCATGAAAAAGATCATCAAGCACGGGCTGCGTCGGGGCCTGAAGCTCTACCTATTCCAGGGCTTCCAGAAGCTGAGGATCCTGCAGTATCGACTGCTGTCCGAGAACGCGCCCAGGCAGATGCACGGCCGCCTGAAGCAGCCTGTCCTGTTCTGCGGTGCGGGAACGATCCACATCGGCGCGTCCAGCATCGGCGTCTGGCCCTCGCCCCACTTCCTCAATGGCTACGCCCACATCGAGGCCAGGGAGTCCACCGCCGAGATCCGTATCGGCAAGGGCTGCCACCTCAACAACAATGCCGTCCTGATCGCCGAGCGCAATCGCATCTGCATCGGCGACGACACCCTCATCGGGCACAGTTTCTCGGCCTATGACTCCGACTTCCACCGCCTGGAAGCCCACCTGCGCAGTTCGGGCAGCCACAAAGGCAAGGACATCAGCATCGGCAACAACGTGTTCATCGGCGCCGACGTCACGGTACTGAAGGGCGTCACCATCGGTGACAACAGCGTCATCGCCAATGGCTCGCTGGTGAACCGGGACATCCCGCCCAACGTAATTGCCGGTGGCGTGCCGGCGAAGGTGCTGTCCCCCCTGCCCGACTGATGGTCACTTGCTCGCGGCGCGCGACGGTAGCAGGAACCGCCCCACGGCACGCAATGTCTTGCCGTTCCAGTGGCGCCAGGACACCCGAGCGAACAACTGGCGGGCCAGCGGCTTGTCGTCTCGGGCGCACTTCATCAGCATCGAGTTGATGAAGCGGGCGCAGACTTCCTCGTAGGCCGGGTGGTCCTTGAAGATCGCGTAGGTCTTCATGACGTGTTCGATCATGAAGCCTAGGTTCTTGTAGGTGTTGTGATCGTGGGTGCGGTACTGCGCCAGGACATCCTCAAGCACATCAATCACGTAACCGGCACGGGTGATCTTGAGCTTCATCAGCAGATCCTCGAGACGGATCTCGGGATCGTAGCCCCCCACCACCTCGATCGCCTCGCGCCGAAACAGCATGGTCGGCGCCGGGGCACCCGGCTTGCGATCAAGGAAGATATCGTCGAAGTCGAGGCGCCGCGCCGGACGGAGCTTCTGCTTCGACCGCACCCGGCCATTCGCGTCAATGCTCTCGACATTGCCCGCGCAGATTCCCACCTCGGGCTTGTCCGCCAGGTAGGCCACCTGAATCGCCAGGCGCTCGGGAACCATAATGTCGTCGGAGCCGAACGGCGCGATCAGGCTGCCCTTCGAGCGCGCGATGGTTTCGTTCAGTGTGTGGGACAGGCCCTTGTTCTCCTGGACACGGAAGTCGAAGCCATACTTCGCCTGCAACTGGCGGAGGCGTGCGACGCTGTCGTCCCGGGAGCCATCGTCCACCACCAGCAACTCGACGTTCGGATAGGTCTGGGCCATGACGCTTTCGATGCAGGCCTCGATGTAGTCCGCGTGGTTGTAGGACGAGATGATGACGCTGACTAGGGGCAGGTCTTGGGGATTAGTCACGGTCAGCTCCTTCCAGCAACTCCATCAGCAGCTCACGGTACTGACGGCGAAAATCCTCGATCGAGTGCGCCCGGTACAGATACTGGTAGGCTCGTTCACCTTCAGCGCGACGCGCCTCTGGCGACAGCGCCAGCACTTCGGCTAGACGCTCAGCGAGGACCTCGTGCCGGCCGGACGGGAAGATTCGCCCGCCGCAGTCCTCAAGGATGGGTTTCAGACTCGGAATATCCGAACCGATAACGGGAAGTCGCCCACTCATACCCTCCAGCAGGGCCAAGGGCAGCCCCTCGCTCAGTGACGGCATGACGAAGGCATCGAAGCCGCGAACGTACTGCAAGGCGTCATCCCGCGCACCCAGCAACAAGGCACGCCCCTCAAGCCCCAGTTCGCCAATGGCAGCCTCCAGCTCGGGACGCCCACGCCCCTCGCCGATGATCGCCAACAGCGCCCGGGGATGGGCATCCTTGATCAGGGCGAAGGCCCGCAGCAGGTGGATGTGGCCCTTCACCGGAACCAGGCGGCCAATGGCACCAAACACAAAGGCGTCGGCGGGCAGATCCAGCATTGCGCGCGCCTTCTCGCCGGCATGCTGCAAGCCTTCCGCCCGGGCGATATCGATGGCGTTGTTGATCTGGCGGGTGTTCGACGCCGTGAAGCCGGCATTGGCCGCGATCAGGTAGTCACGCACCGCGCGCGATACGCCCACCAACCGCCAGGCCGGCGTCATCAGTTGCCGTGCCACCCAGCAGCGGAATGAGCGGTCGTATTCGCCAAAGCCGTGGGCGACACCGATGCAGGCTCGCACCCGCAGCCAGTGATTGAGCAGCATAAGCATGTTCACCGGTTTGAAGCGATGAGTGATGACCGCATCGTAGCCTTCGGCACGGCAATGCCGGTAAAGGGCCCAGAGCGCGCGAAGACGAAGCCCACTGACCGCCGACTTGCTGTAGCCGAAATAGATGGAACGCTCCGCCTTGCTCACCGGCTCGCCTGGGCCAGGCCGTCCGCGCAGGAAGGCGGTGGTGACCTCGTAACGGTCGCTGGGCAGTGCCTGGACAATCTGCTCGGCCAGATCGGAAGCATTGACGTTGTAGTAGTTCTGCAGTTGCAGGACCTTGATGCGACGCGGGTTCATGCCGGGTTCTTCCTGGACTTCAACCACAAGCGTAGCGCCTTGCGGGTATAGGAAAACTTGAACAGCACCCGCCAGTCAGTCCTGATCGCCTCGCGGTAGTAGCCGCGCGCCTGGTCGCGGTCGCCGGCCAACAGGCAGGTGCGGAACAGCGACAGGCAACGCTGGGCGCGGTAGGCGGGCTTGAGCGCTTGCAGGTCGGCCGGCAGTTGACGGAACACCTCGTCCACCAGATCCAGGCCGACCCGGCGCGCCGCCTCGGCGTTGTGCCGCAGGCTGTCGGGATGCTTGTGGATACGCGCCAGCAGCAGATCGAGCACCGCCACCCGGGGCTGGCTCAGGCAGTAGGCGAACACCGGGATGTCCTCGCTGTGTCGCAGGTGCTCGGGGTAGGGCCGCTGCAGCAGCAACTCGCGGCGGAACAGGCAGGCGCCGTGACTGAGGGCGATGCGCTTGTCCAGCAGGTAGCCCTTGAGGCGCGGCAAGACCTCGGCGGGAACGCCATTGGCGGGATGTTCGCGCTCGCGGCCATCGGGCTGCACCGCCACATGCCCGGCCAGCCACAGGTCCACCTCGGGCTGGGCGCGCAGGCGCTCGCAGAGGCCGGGCAGCACCCCAGGCGCCAGCTCGTCGTCGGCGTCGAGCAGCAGCACATGGCGCCCCCGCGCCAGTTGCACGCCCTTGTTGCGGGCCGCGGAGGGGCCGGCGTTGTCCTGGCGCACGCCCTGGAAGGCGGCGCCGTGACGCTGACTGAGGCTGGCGAACACCGCCGGCGTGTCGTCGCTGGAGCCATCGTCCACCACCCAGAGTTCAACCTCGGGGGTGGCCTGGGACAACACCGAGTCGACGGCGCGCGGCAGTACGCCGGCATAGTTATAACTGGGAATGACGACGCTAAGCAGCGGCTCAGCCGACATTGTCGTACCAGTCCTTGCCATCCTTGACCACGAGGATGTCCTCCATGATCAGGTACTGCAGGTCGGAGCCGTAGAACATGTTCAGCGCGTCGGTGGGCGAGCAGATCATCGGCTCGCCACGACGGTTGAGCGAGGTGTTCAGCGAGACACCATTGCCGGTGAGCTTTTCCAGCTCCAGCATCAGGTCATACCAGCGCGGATTGAAGCGGCGCTCCAGCACCTGAGCGCGCGAGGTGCCGTCTTCATGTACCACTTCGCTAACGCGCTCCTTCCACTCCTCGTTCACCTCGAAGGTGAAGGTCATGAACGGGCTCGGGTGATCGACCTTGAGCATCTTCGGCGCCACGGTGTCTAGCATCGACGGACAGAAGGGTCTCCAGCGCTCGCGGAACTTGATCTGCTCGTTGATGCGATCCGCCACACCCGGAATGCTTGGGCAACCGATGATCGAGCGGCCACCGAGGGCACGCGGGCCAAACTCCATGCGGCCCTGGAACCAGGCCACCGGGTTGCCATCGACCATGATCTTGGCGATGCGCTCGGCCGTGTTGTCGATGCGTTTGAACACCGGCTGGTTCGGATGCTTGGCGCAGGCAGCGATGACTTCTTCGTTGCTGTACGAAGGGCCGAGGTAGACGTGCTCCATCTTCTCCACCGGCACGCCACGCTTGTGCGAGACGTAGGCGGCAGCGCCGACGGCAGTGCCGGCATCGCCAGAAGCCGGTTGCACGAACAGTTCTTTAACGTCATCGCGGGCGATGATCTTCTGGTTCAGCTTGACGTTCAGGGCGCAGCCGCCAGCGAAGGCGATCTTGCCGGTTTCCTTGAGGATGTCGCCGAGGTAGTACTCCATCATCTGCAGCGCCAGCTTCTCGAACAGCGCCTGCATGCTGGCCGCGTAGTGGATGTACGGGTCGTCGGCGATATCGCCCTGACGTTTCGGCCCCAGCCACTCGATCAGCTTGGGTGAGAAGTAGTAGCCCTTGCCGTTTTCCTTGTAGCGTCGGAAACCGATGACGTTGGCGTATTCGGTATTGATGATCAGCTCGCCATTCTCGAACTTGGCCAGCCGCGAGAAATCGTACTTGGCGGCGTCGCCATAGGGCGCCATGCCCATGACCTTGAACTCGCCATCGAGCATCTCGAAGCCCAGGTACTCGGTGATCGCCCCATAGAGGCCGCCGAGCGAATCCGGATCGTAGAACTCCTTGATCTTGTGGATCTTGCCGTTCTCACCATAGCCGAAGAAGGTAGTGGCGTACTCGCCCTTGCCGTCGATGCCGAGGATCGCGGTTTTTTCCTTGAAGCCTGAGCAGTGGTAGGCGCTGGAGGCGTGCGCCAGGTGGTGTTCGACCGGCTCGATCTTGACCTTCTTCAGGTCGAAACCGAGCTGCACCAGGCACCACTCGATGCGCTTCTTGTAGCGTTTGTAACGACGATTACCGAACAGGATGGCGTCGAGGGCGCGATCCGGCGCGTAGGCGTAGCGCTTGGCGTACTGCCAGCGGGCCTTCTCGAAGATGCTGATGGGTGCGAAGGGAATGGCGACCACGTCGACATCTGAGGGCTTTATGCCGGCTTGCTCCAGGCAGAATTTGGCCGACTCGTAGGGCATGCGGTTCTTCGCATGCTTGTCGCGCACGAAGCGCTCCTCTTCCACCGCCGCGATCAGCTTACCGTCGATGTACAGTGCGGCGGACGGATCGTGACTGAGGGCGCCGGACAGGCCGAGAATGGTCAATGCCACAGGTAGAAGCCTCTATTTCGGGCAGGTGCCGGGCACCTGCGGTAAACGTTGATCGAGCAACTGGTACAAGGCGGAATCCGCCGGCCAGTTGCGTAAAAATCGGGCGCGATCGCGGGCGTAGGCCCGGGCGAAACTGCGCGCATTGCGATGCTGGCGCATGGCGTCCAGGTCGATCAGCGACCAGGCGCCCTGCGTTTCATCCCAGAACAGGTTATGACCCTTGAAATCACCGTGGCTGATTCGTTCGCGCAACAGGGCGGCGAACAGTCGATCCAGCGCCAGCAGCTCGGTTTCCGGGGGCGTTGCCTGCTGGTATGCCTCGAAACGGGCGATTATATCCTGCCCGCCGCAATAGTCGGTAATCAGGTAAGCGCGCCCTCGCAACCAGCACCAGCGCCGCTCGATCACCGCCAACGGACGCGGCGTGGCGATGCCGAGCAGCTCCAGGCGATGGCCTTCGATCCAGCTATGCCAGGCCCGGCTGGGCCGCCAGAAGCGCCGCAGCCAGTGCCCCAGCCCCTTCAGGTTGTAGCGTTTGACCACCAGGGCGCGGCCGCCCAGCTCGAGCCGCGCGACGGTGGCGCTGCCGCCGCGCTTGAGCGCCCGGCCGTCCGCCAGCACGGCATCCGGGGCGTCGAGCAGGGGCTGCAGCTCGGCGGCGCACTCGCGGCGCACCACGCGCAGGCCGAAGGCGCCGACCTTCGCGGCGAACAGGCTGCAGTCGCGGCCGACCTTGCGCAGGTAGTCGCGCAGGCGCCAGCGACGCACCTTGGCCACCTCGGCCAGCAGCGCCTCCAGTGGCAGCGCGTGCTCGCCGTTGGCCAGCAGGTAGTGGATCAGCAGCTCCTCGGTGAAGGGCGCAAGCTCCGCCGGCAGCTGGGCGAAGAACACCCCGAGGTTCTCCAGCACCCTGGCGCGCGACAACGGCCGCCCCGGGGTCTCGACCTGGACGCCGCCGCCGTCGATCAGATACAGGCGACCGTCACGCCGCAGCAGGTTGTCCAGGTGCAGGTCGGCCTGCCACAGACCCTTGCCGTGCATCTGCGCGATGGCGGCCAGGGCTTCGCCCAGCACCGCCTGCTGCGCATCGGACAGCGGCGCCTCGCCGGCCACCTCGCGCCAGGCATCCCAGAGGCTGTGCGCGCCGGCGAGGTAGTCGAACAGCAGCCAACCGCCCTGGCCTTGGGCAAAGCCCTCGGCCAGCAGCTCGGGGGTGAGCAAGGCCTGTTCGGCCAGCAGCCGGGCGCCGTCCAGCTCGCGGCGGAAATGCCGCTCGGCCTTGCCGCCGACCAGCAACTTGGCCAGCACCGCCCGGCCTCGCCACTGCGCCAGGCCGACGTAACGCTGCCCCGGCAGCACGCGCAACCAGCGCTCGACACACAGCTCGGCGCCCGCCAGCGTGAGGTTCAGCGGCAGGGCCGGTGCACGGCCGCTGCCGGCCAGTTGCTCCAGCTGCATCAGCGAGATTCCTTGTGCAGGCGACGGGCACCCAAGCGGGCGAACCAGCGTTCGAGGCCGGCCTCGCAGCCCAGGTAGGCGGCCAGCAGCTTGCGCATCTCCGCCTCGCCCCAAGCGCTGGCACGGCGCAGCAGCGGCTCGAGGTCCTTGATCCGGTCGCGCCGGCCGAGCAGCAGCGGGCGGGTCTTCTCCAGGTCGATCAGCTGCGCGGCGAAACCCTGCGCGCCCTCGCGCAGGAAGATGTGTTTGGGGTAGAAGCAGCCGTGCACCTGGCCGGCCTGGTGCAGGCAGCGGGCCAGCTCGCCGCAGGCCTGCAGGATGCCGGCGCGGCGCGCGGCGTCCAGCTCGGGCCAGCGCGCCAGCCACTGCTCCAGATCCTGCCAGCCGTCCAGGGCGCGGGTCAGCAGCACCGCGCGCTGCTCGCCGGGCACACGCCGTTGGGCGAAGAACGCCGCCTGCAGCGCGGGGATGCCCAGCTCGCCGTAGCGGCGGATATTGCGGAACTCGCGGGCGAAAGTGGGCTCGCCGAACGGATGGCGCAGGCTGCGACTCAGGTGGTTGCGCTGTCGCTTGAGGTAGAACGCCGAGTCACCCAGCTCCAGGCGATAGACACAGCTCCAGCCGCCGCGCTCGGTGTTGGGCTCGTCCACCGCCTCCAGCCTGAGCGTCCACAGCGCCTCGAAACTGGCCAGGCCGTGCTGCTCCAACAAGGTGCGCTCCTGCGCGGCGATAAAGTCCTTCATTCCCTGCCCTCGAAAAACGCCAGTATCTGCCGCAGACGCCGCTTGTCGCCGGGCGTCAGCCGCGTGCGGCCACGATACTGCAGGTAAAAACGCAGCCGCTGGGTGCGCGACAGCTGGTACTTGGCCACCTTGTCCAGGCAGGCCAGGTCCTTGACGATACGATAGCGCAGCAGCGGCCCCCACCAGAAGCTGCCGGTGGGGCAATCGATGAAGAACAGCTCGCCGGCCTGGTTGACCAGCAGGTTGCGCCACTTCAGATCGTTGTGGGTGAAGTGGTGATCGTGCATCAGGCGGGTGGCGCGGGCCAATTGCCGACTGACGCCGTCGACCCAGGCCGGGTCGTGCAGGCGCGCATCCTGGGCATGGGCCAGCGCCGCCAGGTCCAGGGTGGCTTCCAGTTCGCGGGTGATCAGCGCGCCGCGGACGAAGGCGCCAGCCTTGCGCTCCAACCCGTGAGCGACGATGGACGCGGTGGGGATGCCCCACTTGGCGAAGTGCTTGAGGTTCTGCCACTCGGCCTTGACCCGCGGCCGGCCGACGAAGCGGCGTAGGCCCTTGCCGGCGCCCCAGTAGCGCTTGACGTAGTAGCGCACACCGCCGCGCTCGAGGCGGATCACCTCGGACAGCGGATCCTTGGTCAGGCGCTCGCCTTCGAGGGCGAACACCGCCTGCAGGCTGACGAACTCGGCGACCAGCGCCGCCGGCAGATCCTCAGCCACGCGCCATTCGCTCATTGCCCGGCCCCCGGCGCGTACTTGCGCTCGTAGCGCCCGCGCAAGCGCTGCGCCTTGCCCTCCAACCAGGCGAGCAGGGTCGCCTCCTCGTGCAGCGCCTGACGCAATGGACGCTGGAAGTAGCTGCGCAGAAAGCGCAACTTGTCGCGGCGGGTCAGGCCAATATCCAGCGCCGAAAAATACAGAGCGGCCAGGTCCTTGTCGCGCCAGCGCCGTGGCGTGGTGCTGCGCACCTGGGCGCGGTGCAAGTCGATGACCGACAAGTGCAGATCACTGGCCTGAATCGGTCGATCGGTGTGCAGCAGAAAATGGCAGATGTAGCAGTCACGGTGGTTGACCCCGGCGCGGTGCATGTTGCCGGTCATCTTCGCCACTTCGCGAATCAATGCCCACTTCAGCGTCGGCTTCGGCGGCTGCTGTGCCCAGTTCAGGCTGAGCTGTTCCAGGTCGACGGTCGGCGCCAGCTCTTCGGTGACGATAAAGGAGTGCTGGCGTGCAGGGTTGCTGCCGCGCTCACCGTAAGCCACGGCAGTCATGGTCGGCACACCGGCTTCAGTCAGGCGCTGGATGGCTTGCCATTCCTGCGCAGCCCCCAGCACTGGAGCCTTGGCGGTGAGCAGGTTCTTGACGATTTCGCCCCAGCCGATGCCACGATGGATCTTGACGAAGTAGCCACGCCCTTCGACCTCGGTACGCAGGGTGCGGCGACCTTCCAGTTCACGGTAGACCTGCCCTTCGAGCGCCTCGACGGCTTCGAAAGCGTCCCGGCCGGCCCACAGGCGCTTGAACGGCTCGGCGAGAATCAGCTTCACGCGCACCTCGAAGCGAGGATCACGTCGGCCGCCTTCTGCGGCATCGAATACAGGTCGGCGCTGTCGGCATAGGCCAGGCCGTTGCGCCCCCAGAATGCACGGCGCTCGGGATCGGCCAGCATATCGGCCAGGGTGCGGTTGAGCTGCTCCTGTTCGAAGGGGCTGGGCACGACCCGGCCGCAATCAGCATCAGCGATGTAATGGGCGTAGCCGCAGACATCACTGACCAGTACCGGCAGGCCGGACACCAGCGCCTCCAGCAGCACGGTGCCGGTATTCTCGTTATAAGCCGGATGGATCAGCAGATCGGCACCGAGCAGGAAGCGCGGAATGTCGCTGCGCCCCTTGAGTATCTGCACCTGATCGGACAGACCCAGCGCCTTGATCTGCAGCAGGAAGGGCTTGGGATCGTCCTGACCGATGGCGATCAGCCGGGTGCGCTTGCGCAGCTCGCGCGGCAACGCGGCCAGCGCCTTGAGACTGCGATCCAGGCCCTTGGTCTTGAAGCCGGAGCCAATCTGCACCAGCAGCAGGTCGTCATCGGCCAGCTTGAACTCGCGACGGAATTCGGCGCGAATCTCGGCGGCATTGGCCGGCGCGCGGCGGTCAAAGGCAATGCCGGGCGGCAGCAGGTGGAAGCGCTGCAGCGGGGTCTTGTAGTGTTTTATGAATAGCGGCTGCTGCACCTCGGAGATCATCAGAATCTCGGTCTTGGACTCCGGCGCGAATACCGCGCGCTCGTAATCGGCGAAGTGCTTGTAGCGGCCCCAGCGGCGATAGATCGGGTTGCGCAGGGTCTGCGCCTTGTCCTCGAAGCAGCCATCGGCAGCGTAATAAACATCCAGCCCCGGCATCTTGTTGAAACCGATCACCCGGTCGACCGGATCGCGCTTCAGGTCAGCCTGCAACCAGGCACTGAATTTTTCGTTGCGGCGGTGATTGAACAGCGCCCGCACCGGCGCCACGCGTACATCGAAACCGCCGGGGTTTTCCCCCTCCCAGATCGGCGTGTAGACGCGAATGGCATGGCCGCGCGCCTGGCACTCCAGGGCGATGCGCATGAAATCGCGCTGCAGCCCGCCGAACGGGAAGTATTTGTAGAGAACGAAGGCCAGTTGCATAGCCGCTCCTTAAAGGGTGCCGGGAGGCGCCAGCAGCAGCGCCTCCAGTTCCAGGCCGACGCGCTCGGCGCCGAGGCCATCGAAGCAGGGCTTGTCACGGTCACCGCTGCCGGCGTTCGGGCCGCTGGCGCACAGGTGAATCTGGCTACGGCCGTAAGCGCCGACCTTGCCGGGCAGGGTTGGACCGTAGAGGGAGATATTGGGCACATCCAGCGCGGCGGCCAGATGACCAAGGCCGGTGTCGACCGAGACGCAGGCGCTGGCACCGGCGATCACCTTGGCCACACCGGCCAGATTCAGCTTCGGCAGCACGGCGGCATGCGTCAGGCCGGCAGCGATGCGCTCGGCACGCGCTTTCTCGACCTCGTTCCCCCAGGGCAAGCGCACAGCCCAACCCAGCTCATCCATGCGCTCGGCCAGTGCACGCCAGTCGGCCTCCGGCCAATGCTTGCTGGCCCAGGTGGTGCCATGCAGGAACACCAGATAAGGCTGCGCCGGGGCATCCATCATCGCCGTACGGTTGAGGCCGTAGTCACCCGTGCCGGACGGCAGCGTGTAACCGAGCGCCTTGGCGAACAGCTGGCGCACCCGTTCCAGGGCATGTTGATCCTTGGGTACCGCATAGCGGCGATCATAGAAGCGACTGGCCAGCGGCTCACGCGCCGAGTCGCGATCCAGCCCCGCTACCGGTGCCGACACATAACGGGTCAGCCAGGCGCTCTTGAGTAGGCCCTGGGCGTCGATCACCAGGTCATAGCGGGTTTCCCGCAGACGCCGCTTGAAGCGTGCCCATTCGCCGCTACGCCAGGTGCGCAGCGGATGCTTGCGCCAGCGGCGAATGGCCACCGGGATCACCTGGGACACGGCTGGATGCCAGGCGGGAATCTCGGCAAAGCCTTCTTCCACCACCCAATCGAAGCGAATACCGGGAATGGCGCGCGCGGCATCAGTCAGCGCTGGCAGGGTATGCACCACGTCGCCCAGCGACGAGGTCTTGATGATCAGCACCCGCAAATCAGTCGCCCTCGACCAGGGTCAGGGCATCACCGACCAGACGCTCCAGCGCCTCGATCACCGGGCGTGGCTTGAGCTCGCGCAGGCAGTTGTAGTGACCGAAGCGGCAGGTACGCTCGAAGCAGGGGCTGCACTCCAGCCCCAGACGCACGATCTCGACACGATCAGCCAGCGGCGGCGTGAAACCCGGCGAGGTGGAACCGTAGGCCGCCACCAGCGGACGGTTCAGCGCCGCTGCCACGTGCATCAGCCCGGAGTCGTTGGACACCACGGCAGTGGCCGCCGACATCAGGTCGATGGCCTCGGCCAGGCTGGTCTGCCCGGACAGGTTGCTGACTTCCTCACGCAGCCCCGGAATCAGGCGCATGCGAATATCTTCGCCGCCGGCATGATCGTTCTTAGAGCCGAACAGCCAGACCTGCCAACCCTCGCGAATCTTGATCTCGGCGACCTTGGCATAGTGCTCGGCCGGCCAGCGCTTGGCCTCGCCGAACTCTGCGCCGGGACACAGCGCCAGCACCGGGCGATCTAGCTGCAGTTCGAACTTGGCCAGCGCGGCATCACGACTGGCTTCATCGATCACCAGACGTGGCTGTGGATAGGGCTGCGACAAGGCAGCGCCGGGCTCATAGGCTAGCGCCATGAAGCGCTCGATCATCAGCGGATAGCGGTCTTTGTCCAGCGTACGAATATCGTTGAGCAAGCCATAGCGCATCTCGCCCTTCCAGCCGGTGCGTTTGGGGATGCCGGCGAACCAGGGCACCAAGGCGGACTTGAGCGAGTTGGGCAGCAGGATCGCCTGGTCGTACTGACCGACCAGCGACTTGCCGATGCGCCGGCGCGTGGCCAGGTCGAGCACGCCGTGGCCCAGCGGCAGGCTCAGCGCGGCGCGCACCTCAGGCATACGATCGAGGATCGGCCGGCTCCAGTCCGGCGCCAGCACATCGATCTCGCACTCGGGATGGCGCTGTTTCAGACACTGGAACAGCGTCTGCGCCATCACCATGTCGCCTACCCAGCTTGGCCCAACGATCAGTATCTTCATATCTTTTCCAGAAACGACCGGGGAGGCTCAGAGCCCGCCTGCAATCAGCTGCGCGTCGGTCATGCGTCGTTGCAAAAGGGCCTCGGGCGTTCATTTACCGCAGTAAACTCACGCCCTCGCCCCTGTTGCGCCTAGCCTGACTCTAGCTCGCAAGATTACCGGCGGACTCTTGAAGCCTCCCCGTCGAGCCTTCGAGCAATCGCTTATTTAACCAGCGTACGCCATTCGGCGTGGCCAACGGTTTTGCCGGTGACCAGGTCGAAGTAGGCTTTCTGCAGCTTCTCGGTAACCGGACCACGGCGGCCGGCACCAATCTTGCGACCATCCACTTCACGAATCGGCGTGACTTCAGCGGCAGTGCCGGTGAAGAAGGCCTCGTCGGCGATGTACACCTCATCACGGGTGATGCGTTTCTCCACCACCTTGATGCCGTGTTCTTCAGCCAGGGTCAGGATGGTGCTGCGCGTGATGCCGTTGAGGCAGGAGGTCACTTCCGGGGTGTACACCACACCGTCCTTGACCAGGAAGATGTTCTCGCCCGAGCCTTCGGCCACGTAGCCTTCCGGATCCAGCAGCATGGCCTCGTCGGCACCGCCAGAGATGGCTTCCTGCAGGGCCAGCATCGAGTTGATGTAGTTGCCATTGGCCTTGGCACGGGTCATGGCGATGTTGACGTGGTGACGGGTGTAGGAGCTGGTGCGCACCTTGATGCCGGCTTCCAGCGCCTCTTCGCCCATGTAGGCGCCCCAGTGCCAGGCGGCGACGACCACATGCACCTTCAGGCCAGCGGCGCGCAGGCCCATGCCTTCGCTGCCGAAGAACACCATCGGGCGCAGGTAGGCGCTTTCCAGACCATTTTCACGCACGGCGGCACGCTGCGCTTCGTTGATCTCTTCCTTGCTGAAAGGGATCTGCATATTGAAGATGTGCGCCGAATCGAACAGGCGGTCGGTGTGTGCCTGCAGGCGGAAGATCGCGGTACCGTCCGGGGTGTTGTAGGCGCGCACGCCTTCGAACACGCCCATACCGTAGTGCAGGGTATGGGTCAGCACATGGGTGTTGGCTTCGCGCCACGGCACCAGTTTGCCGTCGTACCAGATCACGCCATCACGGTCGGACATCGACATCTTGCCTGCTCCTCAAATTCGCTTCACGGTTCGATCAGTAGGTGGGGCCTCAGGCCCCGTTGTTCAACTCAAGCCCCAGCTCACGCCACAGGCGCATCACGGCGCGGCGCTCATCCTGGAACTGATCCCCCGGCACCACCCCAGGCTGCTTCTGCAGCGCCTGGCGATGGGCAGCCGAGCGATAGATCTTGTAGACCTCGCGCAGCAATGCGGCATCCTCAGCGCTCATCAGACCGACCCGCTCCAGACCTTCCAGAATGCGGATGTTATCGGTGAATTCGAGTAGCTGCGGGTGTTGCCACGACCAGGCCAGAGCCGCGTATTGCACCATAAATTCGATATCGACGATACCACCGGCGTCCTGCTTCAGATCGAAGGAGGACGTGGCCTCGAAGGCATTCGGCGCCGTTCCGGCTGCGGTATTTTTGTTGCCAAGGTTGTCGCGCATCTTCGCGCGCATCTCGCTGACCTCGACGCGCAGTGCCGCGATATCGCGCTGACGGCCTAGCACCTCGGCGCGCACGCGAGCGAATTCGCCGGCCAGGCGTGAACATCCCACCAGCACCCGTGCGCGCACCAGCGCCTGGTGCTCCCAGGTCCAGGCCTCGTTTTCCTGATAGCGCTGGAAAGCACCGAGCGAGCTGACCAGAAGCCCGGCTGCGCCCGATGGTCGCAGGCGCATGTCCACCTCGTAGAGCGCGCCGGAGGTGGTCTGGGTGGTCAGCAGGTGAATGATGCGCTGGCCCAGACGGGTGAAGAACTGCGCGCCATCGATGGGCTTGGCGCCGTCGGTCTCGGCCTGCGGGTCGCCGTCATGAATGAACACCAGATCCAGGTCCGAGCCATGGCCGAATTCCAGGCCACCGACCTTGCCATAACCGACGATGATGAAGTCCGGGTCGCACAGCGTGCCATCGGCACGCTGCGGGCGACCATGACGCTGCACCGTATGCTGCCAGGCCAGCGCCAGCACCTGATCGAGAATTGCCTCAGCCAGCCAGGTCAGGTAGTCCGACACTTTCATCAAGGGCAGCGTACCGGCGATTTCCGAAGCAGCCACGCGCAGACTGTGGGCCAGCTTGAAGTGGCGCAGCGCCTCCATCTGCTGCTCCAGATCCTCCTCGGGAATACGGATCAGCCGTTCGCGCAGCTCGGCGGCCAGCTCCGGCGCCAGCGGCGGCGAATACAGCCGTCCTTCGTTGAGCAGCTCATCGAGCAACAGCGGATAGCGGGCGATCTGCTCGGCAATCCAGGGACTGGCGGCACAGAGAGTGATCAGACGCTCCAGCGCGCCTGGGTTTTCGCTCAAAAGCACCAGGTAGGCCGAACGCCGTGCGACCTTTTCCACCAACGGCAAAACCCGCTCCAGCACCAGATCCGGCTTGTCGTGCTCGACGGCCTGCGCCAGCAGCCTTGGAATGAAAGCATCCAGACGCTCACGACCGAGGCGCTGCATGGCGCGCACCTGCGGACCGTTGCGCAGATCCCCCAGACGCCGACAGGCTGCGTCTGGCTCGATGAAGCCCGCCTCCTGCAGCTGCAACACGGCGGCCTCATCGTCCAGTGCACCCTGCCACAAAGGCAGCCACTCGGCGCCAACGCAGGCCTCGCCAGCATCCGACTCATCTTCGTCAGGATCGGCGATCACCTGCTGGAAATGCCATTCGATGCGGCCACGCCAGTGCATCAGGCGCTCATGAAAACTCGTCCAGTCAGCGAAGCCCATGATCGCCGCCACACGCGCCTGATCCTGCGGGTCGGCCGGCAGCATCTGCGTCTGCCGATCACCGATACCCTGCAACGCATGCTCGGCATAACGCAGGAACTCGTAGCCTTCCTTCATCTCCGCAACCACGGCAGGCGGCAGATAACCCTGCCCCTCCAGCGTGGTCAGCACCTTGAGCAGCGGCCGTTGCTGCAGGCTGAGGTCGCGCCCGCCGTGAATCAGCTGGAAGGCCTGGGCGATGAACTCGATCTCGCGAATGCCACCGGCGCCGAGCTTGATGTTCTCGCTCATGCCCTTGCGCCGCACTTCCTGCTGGATCAGCAGCTTCATCGCGCGCAGCGCCTCGATGGCGGAGAAATCCAGGTAGCGGCGATAGACGAAGGGCCGCAGCATCTCCAGCAGTTCTGCCCCCGCGGCCTGATCGCCACCCACCACGCGCGCCTTGATCATGGCGTAGCGCTCCCAGTCACGGCCCTGGTCCTGGTAGTACTGCTCCAGCGCGTTGAAGCTGAACACCAGCGCGCCGCTCGAGCCATATGGGCGCAGGCGCATGTCGGTGCGGAACACGAAGCCGTCGACGGTGATCGCATCCAGCGCCTTGATCAGCTTCTGCCCCAGACGGATGAAGAACTCCTGATTATCCAGCGGGCGCTTCACACCCTCGGTCTCGCCACCTTCGGGATAGCCGAAGATCAGGTCGATGTCCGAAGACAGGTTGAGTTCGTGCGCACCGAGCTTGCCCATACCGAGGATGACCATGTGCTGCGGCTGGCCGCTGCGCCGCCCCACCGGCGTACCGAACTGCGCGCAATGGCGCGGGTACAGCCAGTGATAGGCCAGATCGATGCAGGCATCGGCGAGATCGGACAGATCGCGACAGGTTTCACCGAGCGCCGCCTGGCGACTGAAGTCGCGCCAGATGATGCGCAGTTGCTGGCGATTGCGAAAGCGGCGCAGGCAGCGTCCCAAGGCATCCTCATCGGCACACTCGGCCAACTGCGCCTCCAGTTGCTGGCGCAGCTCGCCCGATGCCAGGCTGCGCTCCAGCTCACCGGACTCCGCCAGCGCGACGAACATCTGTGGATCGCGCTGAGCCTGCTCGGCGACGAAATCGCTCAGCGCCGACACCTGCCGCCAGGCATTGCGGCGTTCTTGCGGCCAGGCGGCGACACGTTCAGCCAGAGCTTGATGTTCGGCCAAAGCGGTTTGCAGTGACTGTTCGGCGCGTTCGGCCAGGGAGATAAGAGAAGGGGGCAACTCGACCAGCAACGGCAGGCTCATGGTCTATCCTTTTGGCGGACTGCCGGACGCACGGTGCAATCGCCCGCAGCCCCGCTCCAGCGGGGCACACGCGGCCGGCGGTGCCGCGGATTGTAGTTTTACTACGAAAGAATTGTATCCAGAGGGCTGAATCCGTCGTCGAAATGTAGTAAAACTACAAGCGGCCGGTCCTACCCCCGGTAAATCCAAGAATTTCAACTCGCCCGCCCAAAAAGCCGGTGAGACCCAACTGGCCTCCGATTCTGGAAGCCTTTCCGCCCTGGAGCAAGCCATGCAAGACCTCGATCCGATCGAAACCCAGGAATGGCTGGACGCCCTTGAATCCGTCCTCGACCGTGAGGGTGAAGACCGTGCCCATTACCTGATGACCCGCCTGGGCGAGCTGGCCACCCGTAGCGGTGCGCAACTGCCCTACGCGATCACCACGCCTTACCGCAACAGCATCCCGGTAACCCATGAAGCTCGCATGCCCGGCGACCTGTTCATGGAACGCCGCATCCGCTCGCTGGTGCGCTGGAACGCCCTGGCCATGGTGATGCGCACCAACCTGGACGACCCGGATCTGGGCGGCCACATTTCCAGCTTCGCCTCCTCCGCGACGCTGTATGACATCGGTTTCAACTACTTCTTCCAGGCCCCGACCGACGAACACGGCGGCGACCTGGTGTTCTATCAGGGCCACGCCAGCCCTGGCGTCTACGCCCGCGCCTTCATGGAAGGCCGCATCAGCGAAGACCAGATGAAGAACTTCCGCCGCGAAGTGGATGGCAAAGGTCTGTCGTCCTACCCGCACCCCTGGCTGATGCCGGACTTCTGGCAGTTCCCCACCGTGTCCATGGGCCTCGGCCCGATCCAGGCGATCTACCAGGCCCGCTTCATGAAGTACCTGGAAGCGCGCGGCTTCATCCCAGCCGGCAAGCAGAAGGTCTGGTGCTTCATGGGCGACGGCGAGTGCGACGAGCCGGAATCCCTCGGCGCCATCTCCCTGGCTGGCCGCGAGAAGCTGGACAACCTGATCTTCGTCATCAACTGCAACCTGCAGCGCCTCGACGGCCCGGTGCGCGGTAACGGCAAGATCATCCAGGAACTCGAAGGCGTGTTCCGCGGTGCCCAGTGGAACGTCAACAAGGTGGTCTGGGGTCGCTTCTGGGATCCGCTGTTCGCCAAGGACAAGGACGGCGCCCTGCAGCGTCGCATGGACGAAGTGGTCGACGGTGAATACCAGAACTACAAGGCCAAAGACGGCGCCTATGTGCGCGAAAACTTCTTCAACACCCCGGAGCTCAAGGAGATGGTCAAGGATCTCTCCGACGACGAGATCTGGAAGCTCAACCGTGGCGGCCACGACCCGTACAAGGTCTACGCAGCCTACCACCAGGCCGTGAACCACGGCGGCCAGCCGACCGTGATCCTGGCCAAGACCATCAAAGGCTACGGTACCGGCGCCGGTGAAGCGAAGAACACCGCGCACAACACCAAGAAGGTCGATGTCGACAGCCTGCGTCAGTTCCGCGACCGCTTCGACATCCCGGTCAAGGACGAAGACCTGGAAAACCTGCCGTTCGTGCGCCCGGAGCCGGGCAGCCCGGAGTACAAGTACCTGCACGAGCGCCGCAATGCGCTGGGTGGCTTTGTACCGCAGCGTCGCCAGCAGAGCTTCAGCATCCCCACCCCGCCGCTGGATACCCTCAAGGCCATCCTCGACGGCTCGGGCGACCGCGAAATCTCCACCACCATGGCTTTCGTGCGCATCCTCGCGCAGCTGGTCAAGGACAAGGAACTCGGCCAGCGCATCGTCCCGATCATCCCGGACGAAGCCCGTACCTTCGGTATGGAAGGCATGTTCCGTCAGCTCGGCATCTACTCCTCGGTGGGCCAGCTGTACGAGCCGGTCGATAAAGACCAGGTGATGTTCTACAAGGAAGACAAGAAAGGTCAGATCCTCGAGGAAGGCATCAACGAAGCCGGCGCCATGAGTTCCTTCATCGCCGCCGGCACCTCGTACTCCAACCACAACCAGCCGATGCTGCCGTTCTACATCTTCTACTCGATGTTCGGCTTCCAGCGCATCGGCGACCTGGCCTGGGCCGCTGGCGACAGCCGCACCCGTGGCTTCCTGATCGGCGGTACCGCCGGCCGTACCACCCTCAACGGTGAAGGCCTGCAGCACGAAGACGGTCACAGCCACATGCTGGCAGCGACCATCCCCAACTGCCGCACCTACGACCCGACCTACGGCTACGAGCTCGCAGTGATCATCCGCGAAGGCATTCGCCAGATGACCGAAGAGCAGCAGGACATCTTCTACTACATCACCGTGATGAACGAGTCGTACCAGCAGCCGGCCATGCCGCAAGGCGTGGAAGACGGCATCATCAAGGGCATGTACCTGCTCGAGGAAGACAAGAAGGAAGCTGCGCATCACGTGCAGCTGCTGGGCTCGGGCACCATCCTGCGTGAAGTCGTCGAAGCAGCGAAGATCCTGCGTGACGAGTTCAACATCGGCGCCGATGTGTGGAGCGTTACCAGCTTCAACGAACTGCGTCGCGACGGCTTGGCCGTGGAGCGCAGCAATCGCCTGCACCCGGGCCAGAAGCCCAAGCAGACCTACATCGAGCAATGCCTGAGCGGTCGCAAGGGTCCGGTCATCGCTTCGACCGACTACATGAAGCTGTTCGCCGAACAGGTTCGTCAGTGGGTGCCGAGCAAGGAATACAAGGTCCTGGGCACCGACGGCTTCGGCCGCAGCGACAGCCGCAAGCAGCTGCGTCACTTCTTCGAAGTGGATCGCAACTGGGTCGTGCTGGCCGCACTGGAAGCCCTGGTAGACCGTGGCGAAATCGAAGCCAAGGTGCTGGCTGACGCCATCACCAAGTTCGGTATCGATGCCGACAAAGCCAACCCCCTGGACTGCTAAGGAGCGTAGCGATGAGTGAATTGATTCGCGTACCCGACCTCGGCGGTGAAGGCGAGGTGATTGAACTGCTGGTGAAGGTCGGCGACCGTGTCGAAGCCGACCAGAGCGTACTGACCCTGGAGTCCGACAAGGCCTCCATGGAAGTGCCCTCGCCCAAGGCCGGCGTGATCAAGGAAATCAAGGTCAAGATCGGTGACCGCCTGAAGGAAGGCGACGAGCTGCTGGTGCTAGACGTCGAAGGGGCTGCGCAAGCGGCGCCTGCGCCGAAAACCGAAGCCGCCCCTGCCGAAGCCCCACAAGCGGCCACTCCGGCTGCCGCGCCCGCCGCTGCTGCCACCGGCAGCAGCGTGCAGGACGTGTACGTGCCGGATATCGGCACCGACGGCAAGGTCAAGGTCATCGAAGTCATGGTCAAGGCCGGCGACACAATCGAAGCCGACCAGTCGCTGATCACCCTGGAGTCCGACAAGGCTTCCATGGAAATCCCTTCGCCGGCTGCCGGCGTGGTGGAGCAAGTGCTGGTCAAGCTGGACGATGAAATCGGCACCGGCGACCTGATCCTCAAGCTGAAAGTGGCAGGCGCTGCCCCAACTGCGGCACCAGCTCAATCGGCCGCGCCGAAGGCAGCAGCTGCTCCCGCCGCCGCACCAGCCCCTGCCGCCGCGCCAACCGGCAGCAGCGTGCAGGACGTGCACGTGCCGGATATCGGCACCGACGGCAAGGTCAAGGTCATCGAAGTCATGGTCAAGGCCGGTGACAGCATCGAAGCCGACCAGAGCCTGCTGACCCTGGAGTCCGACAAGGCCTCCATGGAAATCCCCTCGCCGGCTGCCGGCGTGGTGGAAGAAGTGCTGGTCAAGCTGGATGACGAGATCGGCACCGGCGATCTGATTCTCAAGCTCAAGGTGGCGGGCGCTGCACCGGCCGCCGCGCCGGCGCAAACCAGCCAGGAAGTGCACCGCGTACCGGAAGGCGCCGCACCGGAAGTGGCCGCCGAAGTACGCGCCATTGCCTCGCTGTCGGCTGCTGCCGCCGAAGTCGCCAACGCACCCAAGCGCGATGGCGCCAAGGTGCATGCTGGCCCGGCTGTGCGTCAGCTGGCTCGTGACTTCGGCGTGGAACTGGCGGATATCGCCGGCACCGGCCCGAAAGGTCGCATTCTCAAGGAAGACGTGCAGGTATACGTCAAGGCCATGATGCACAAGGCCAAGGCCGCACCGCAGGCGCCTGCTGCAGCCGCTACCGGCGGCGCCGGCATTCCGCCGATCCCGACCGTGGACTTCAGCAAGTTCGGCGAAATCGAAGAAGTGGCGATGACCCGCCTGATGCAGGTCGGCGCCGCCAACCTGCACCGCAGCTGGCTCAACGTGCCGCACGTGACCCAGTTCGATTCGGCCGATATCACCGACCTGGAAGCCTTCCGCGTCGCGCAGAAAGCCGTGGCGGAAAAGGCCGGCGTCAAGCTGACCGTGCTGCCGCTGCTGCTCAAGGCCTGCGCCCATCTGCTCAAGGAACTGCCGGACTTCAACAGTTCGCTGGCCCCGAGCGGCAAGGCGATCATCCGCAAGAAGTACGTGCACATCGGCTTCGCCGTCGATACGCCGGACGGCCTGCTGGTGCCGGTGATCAAGAACGTCGACCAGAAGAGTCTGCTGCAACTGGCTGCTGAAGCCGCCGCCCTGGCGGAAAAAGCGCGCACCAAGAAGCTCTCGGCTGATGACATGCAGGGCGCCTGCTTCACCATCTCCAGCCTCGGCCACATTGGCGGCACCGGCTTCACGCCGATCGTCAACGCGCCGGAAGTGGCGATCCTGGGGGTCAGCAAGGCGACCATGCAGCCGGTGTGGGATGGCAAGGCCTTCCAGCCCAAGCTGATGCTGCCGCTGTCGCTGTCCTACGATCACCGGGTGATCAATGGCGCAGCCGCTGCCCGCTTCACGCAGCGTCTGTCGCAGTTGCTGGCCGATATCCGCACCATCCTGCTGTAAACCGTTTCGAGCACGCCACGCTCGCATCCTCAACCCCGCCCATTCAGGCGGGGTTCTTTTTGCCTGCACGAATCAGGGCCGGCTTGATCCTGATCATGACGATGAGCGCAGCAAGCGCCATGATCGTTGCATCGATCTCGATCCGGTGCGCGCCTCATGCTCTATCTATTGCTCAAATTCGCCCACCTGACTGCAGCCGCATTCTTCATCGGTGGCGTCTTCTTCGAAGTGATGATTCTCAGCCGTGCCACACAGGCACTGCCGGATGCAACCAAGGCCGGCTTCTCACGCGCGCTGGGCCAACGCGCCAGGCAGGTCATGCATTGGGTCATACTGGTGCTTTACGCCGCCGGCCTGGGCCTGGCCTGGCACTACCGCGCAGCCCTGCATGCGCCACTGGCCAGCAGCTTCGGCATTCTGCTCAGCCTGAAAATCATCCTGGCGCTGAGCATCCTCGGGCATTTTCTGCTGGTGGTTTTCCTGATGCGCAACGGCCGCATGACCGCGCCACGCTCGCGCCGTATTCACCTGAGCGTGCTGCTGCACATGTTGGCCATTCTGTTCCTGGCCAAGGCCATGTTTCTGCTGAACCTGTGAGCGGGGCAAATCAGCCCTTCTGCACGTTGCGAATCAGAAAGCTCAGCGCCTTGGCCAGCTCACCTGCACCCTTGTGATCACGCAGAATGCTCAGCAACGGCGTGTCATCGACCGGGTTGAACAGCACGCAACGAATACCGCCGGTCGGACACTCATAACGGATGAACGGATCGATACCGAATACCGGCAGGCGCTGATTGCGCACCGAGATGGCGGTGCCCTGAGTGCCACGGGTCTCTTCACGCAGGATCAACTCGCCGGCATTGCCGACCGCGAAGCGGTACAAGAGATCATCCCGTTGCGCCTGGCCAACCTGGTAACCGGCACGCAGGGCGTAGGTTTCCAGCAAGGCGTTGCTGTGTGCGAGCAGCGCCTGGCGCTCGTTGTCAGTCAGGTAAAGGCGCTTGAGTCCGTCCAGATAAGCCGCCTGCTCGGCGCCTTGCAGCAACGCCTTGTCGTCAGCGCTGGCGATGCCGGGTAGCACGCAAGCCAGCGCCGCCCCCAGGAGTACGGCCATGAGTTTTCTTGTCAGTCTCGCTTGCATGATGCACCCTTGCCGAACGCTATAGTGAAGTAGGCCTGAGCCCTAGCCTCCGTCCGTGCCGCTGCGCCCTCTGGCAGCAGCGGCCCTGTACTGAGAACGGATGCCTCGCCTGGTCAGCATACTGGAAGCCCGCCGCCCAATGAAAAGCCATCCCGATGCCAGCGCACGCTCGGCAGCCGAGGTTGTGACGCAGTTGCCAGTGCCCTCGCGGCTCGGCATGCTGCGTTTCGAGCGCTTGAACGAGCCAAGCTGGGCACTGCTGTTTCTCGACCCGGCCTGTGAACGCCAGCTAGGTATCAGCGCCAGCGATCTCTGTGCACTGGTGGACGCCCCCTACGCCAGCCTGATGGAGCCCGAGGCGCGCTATCGCCTGCACGACGCCATCCAGCAGCAACTGCTGCAAGGCCCGCATTACCTGGTGCGCTACACCCTGCATACCCCGCAAGGTGCTCTGACCCTGCTGGAGATGGGCGAACCCTTCAAACAGCGCAACCGCCAGTTGCTGCGCGGCTATCTGCTGGTAGCAGACGAGAGCCTCGATCAGTTCGCCCCTGCCGAACGGGAGCTGTACACGCAGAATCAGCAACTGCGCAGCTCACTGCAGCAATATCAGCGCACCCAGAATGACCACCTGCAACACCTCGCCCGTTCACGTACCCAGCAGCAGCTGATCGTGCGTCTGGCGCGCCAGCGCTACACCTCCAGCGACCCTCAGCAGGAAGCGGCCGAACTGATCACCCAGGCCGCCTGCGCGGTCTACGGTGTCGCTCGCGCCGGCATCTGGAAGCTGGGCAGTCATCACCTGGATTCCGTGTCGCTGTACCGCCGCGACCTGGACCGCCACGAACAACTACCGTCGATAAACGCACGTAATTTCCCGCAGTATCTGCAAGCACTGCACAGCGGCCGCGCCATCGACGCGCACGACGCCCAGCACGATCCGCGCACCTGCGAACTGGCCGCCAGCTACCTGCAGCCGCTGGATATCTGCTCGATGCTCGACGCCAGCATACGCATCGAAGGCGAAGTGGTCGGCGTGCTCTGCCTGGAGCATATCGGCGGCCTACGCACCTGGCAGGCCGACGAGATCGCCTTCGCCGGCGAGTTGGCCGATCAGTTCGCCCAGGTGCTGATCAACCAGCAGAAACGCAGCGCCACCAGCGCCCTGCATCTGTTCCAGCGCGCCGTCGAACAGAGCGCCAGCGCCTTTCTGCTGGTCGACCGCGACGGCCGGGTGGAGTACGTCAACCCCAGCTTCACGGCCATCACGCTGTACAGCAGCGACGAGGTCTGCGGCCACCGCCTGTCCGAGCTGCCGGCGCTGAACAACCTTAGCGACCTGCTGTTCGATGCCGGCTCGAGCCTGGCCGAGCACAGCAGTTGGCAGGGCGAGTTCCGCAGCCGACGCAAGAACCTGGACCCCTACTGGGGCCATCTGTCGATATCCAAGGTGTATGGCGACGATGGCGAGCTGACCCACTACATCGGCATCTACGAAGACGTCACCGAAGCCAAGCTGGCACAGCAGCGCATCGAACGCCTGGCCTATACCGACAACCTGACCAATCTGGGCAATCGCCCCTCGTTCATCCGCAGCCTCGAACAACGCTTTGCTCAGAATACGCAGCAGCCGCTGGTCCTGCTGTTGGTGGACATCGACAACTTCAAGCGGATCAACGACAGCCTCGGCCACCAGACCGGCGACAAGCTGCTCTCGGCCCTGGCCCGACGCCTGCGCAACAGCCTCGGCGCCAAGGGCACACTGGCACGCTTCGCCAGCAACGAGTTTGCCATCCTGCTCGACGGTTGTGACCAGGACAGCGGCCTGCGCGTCGCTCATCAGGTGCTGCAGACCCTGGACAAGCCGCTGTTCGTCGATAACCAGTTGATCAGCATCACCGGCTCGCTTGGCCTGGCCCTGGCCCCGGAACACGGCGACGACCCGCAGACACTGATGAAGCACGCTGGCCTCGCCCTGCACAAGGCCAAGGCCAACGGCAAGCATCAGGTGCAGCTGTTCACCGAAGAGCTCAATGCCGAGGCCAACTACAAGCTGTTCGTCGAGAACAACCTACGCCGAGCCTTGACCCAGAGTGAACTGGAGGTGTTCTACCAGCCCAAGCTGTGCCTGAAAAACGGCCAGTTGCTGGGTCTGGAAGCGCTGCTGCGCTGGCACCATCCGGAGAAGGGCATGATCCGCCCCGACCAGTTCATCAGCGTCGCCGAGGAAACCGGCCTGATCATTCCCATCGGCAAGTGGGTAGTGCGCCAGGCCTGCCGCATGAGCAAGCAGATCGCCGCCATCGGCATGGGCGAACTGCAGGTGGCGATCAACCTGTCACCCAAGCAGTTCTCCGACCCCGATCTGGTCGGCTCCATCGCCGCCATCCTGCACGAAGAACAGCTCGACCCGCGCCTGCTGGAACTGGAGCTGACCGAGAGCCTGCTGCTGGAAGCGACCGAGGACACCCGCCACCAGCTCGGCCGCCTCAAGAGCCTGGGCCTGACCCTGGCCATGGACGACTTCGGCACCGGTTATTCCTCGCTCAGCTACCTGAAGAAATTCCCCATCGACGTGATCAAGATCGATCGCAGCTTCATCAAGGACATTCCCGACAATCAGGACGACATGGAGATCACCTCAGCGGTGATTGCCATGGCCCACAACCTCAAGCTCAAGGTGGTCGCAGAAGGCATCGAAACTGGCGCCCAGCTCGGTTTCCTGCGCCGCCAGCAATGCGACGTAGGCCAGGGCTACCTGTTCGACAAGCCGATTCCTGGCCGCGAACTGATCGACAGCCTGCGCCGCTACCCCTGCCGGCCACAGGCCGACCAACGGACGTAATACGCCTCACTGCGCGTAGTCCACTACCTACCCACTTCCAGGAGACCGCCATGGTTCTGCGTTCCCAGATTCTCGTAAACAAACATGCATTGCCGACTGCCGAGCAGGCCTTGCCCGGCCGCACAGAGGCGATGCCAGTGGCAGACACTCATTACGTCAACGGCAACCCGATCAAAGCGCCCTTCCCCGCCGGCCTGCAGCAGGCGGTGTTCGGCCTGGGCTGCTTCTGGGGCGCCGAACGGCGCTTCTGGCAGCAGCCTGGCGTGTTCAGCACGGCGGTCGGCTATGCCGGTGGCCTCACGCCCAACCCCACCTACGAGGAGGTCTGCTCCGGCCTGACCGGGCACACCGAAGTGGTGCTGGTCGTGTTCGATCCGCAACAGACCAGCTTCGAAGCGCTGCTCAAGGTGTTCTGGGAAGTGCATAACCCGACCCAGGGCATGCGCCAGGGCAACGACCAGGGCACCCAGTACCGCTCGGCGATCTACTGCCAGGACGACGCTCAACTGAGCGCCGCCAAAGCCAGCCAGGCACGCTTCCAGGCTGAGCTGGACAAGGCCGGAGTGGGCAGCATCACCACTGAAATCGCCGAGGCGCCGACCTTTTACTACGCCGAGACCTATCACCAGCAGTACCTGGCGAAGAATCCGGGCGGCTATTGCGGCCTCGGCGGAACAGGCGTATGTCTACCCCCTGAATCTTGAGCACGGGTAACGGGTCGTGGAGCTGAGCAGCATTTCCAGCCAGGTATCGAGTCAGGCATCGGCGCAGATCTCCGCGCAGATGTCGCTTGTGCTGCTGCGCAAGACGCTGGAGCTGCAGGCCGCCAATATCACCGGGCTGGTGCAGTCAGCTGCACCGGTCAGCGCCCCCAGCAATCCGCCCAACCTGGGCAACAGCATCGACGTGATGGCCTGAACAACTAATGCCTTCAGGCCATCAGCCGGACTAAACTGCGGGCAATTAGCCATCGATCGACGAGCCCGGCATGCCTGCCACTCTCCCCACCATCACCCCCGATCAGCTTGGCGTCGGCCTCTACGTTCATCTGGACCTGAGCTGGTGGGAGCATGATTTCGCCTTCAGCAATTTCAAGATCAAGGACGAAGCGCAAATTCGCGCCTTGCGCGCGCTCAACCTGAAGCAGCTGCGCTATGACCCGGCGCGCAGCGACTGCCCGCCTCCGTCTCTCGTTGACAGCATCACCGCCCCTCCTGTCGAAGAACCGCCGGTCGACCCGGAACGTCAGGCACGCCAGGAACGCGTGGAGAAACTGCGTCACCTACGCAGCCGCCTGGCCGAGGTGGATCGCCGCTTCATCGAGGCCAGCCAACGCATCAAGACGCTCAACCAAACCCTGCGCAGCCGCCCGGAAGACGCCATGCGCCAGGCCGGTGCCATCGTCAGCGAGATGGTCGAGACGCTGCTCGGGGCGCCCGGCGTGGTGCTGCATGGCATCACCGGCAAGGCGGCCGAGGACAGTTACTTCCATGCCCTCAACGTCACCGTGTTGTCCCTGCTGCTCGGGCGCCAGCTCGGACTCGACAGCGAGGCCTGTCATAGCCTCGGCCTCGGCGCCCTGTTGCACGATATCGGCAAGCTGGAAGTGCCGAGCAAGGTGCTACTCAAGCCCGCCCCCTTGAGCCGCCCGGAGCAGCAACTGCTGCAGATGCACACCGACTTCGGCCTGCGCATGGGGCAGAAACTGATGCTCGATGACGAGGTGCTGCGCATCATCCACGAACATCACGAGCACTGTGACGGCAGCGGCTATCCACGCGGGCTGCGCGAGGCCGCTATCGGCCGCCTGAGTCGTCTGGTGGCCATCACCAACCATTTCGACGGGCTGTGCAACCCGCTCGACCCGCGCCAGGCGCTGAGCCCACACGAAGCCCTGGCGCTGATGTTCAAGCAGCAGCGCGAACATTTCGACGAGGTGGCGCTGAAGGCCTTCGTTCGCGTGATGGGCATCTACCCGCCGGGCAGCCTGGTGCAACTGGAAGATGAGCGCTATGCGCTGGTGCTGGGCATGAACCCGACTCAGGCGTTGAAACCGACGCTGATTCTCTACGACGCCGACATTCCCAAGCAGGAAGCCCTGATCGTCGATCTCGCCCAGGAGCCAAAGCTCGCCATCGCCCGCAGCCTGCGCCCCGCGCAGCTACCGCTGGAGGTGCTGGAGTACCTCAGCCCGCGGCGCAACCTCAGCTACCACATCGAGCCCAACCATAAGCCCGCTTGAGCCCCTTGTAGCCCGGATGCAATCCGGGGATCGGGGGCCACGGCTCCCGGATTTCATCCGGGCTACGCGCTTATGACTTGCCGCTTGGCGCTTCCTCGATCAACCAATCCAGGCGCCAGCCGCCCTGGCTCTGGCCAAGCACATCGGCCAGCCAGGGCAGCAGCTGCTTGAGTTCTTCCTCCAGGCCCCATGGCGGATTGCTGATCACCAGACCCGAGCCGCTCAGACGCGTGGCATCGTCCGGCGCGTGCACGTAGAGCTCAGTGCGCAGCAGCTTGGGCGCGGCGCTCTTTTGCAGATCGCGGTAGAAGCGCGCCAGCTGTCGCTCATCCTTGATCGGGTACCAGATCGCCACGATGGCCTGGCGCATACGCCCGTGCGCTTCGTTCAAAGCCTCGACGCAGCGCTGCAGCTCATCGGCCTTCTCGAACGGCGGGTCGATCAGCAGCAGCACGCGTTTCTCGCGGGTCGGCATCAGCGCCCGCGGCACCAGCCAGCCCTCGCCCAAGTGCACAGCGACGCGGCGATCGCCGCGCATATTGTCCTTGAGCAGGCGGCCATCCTCGGGGTGCTTCTCGTTGAGCTGCAGACGATCCTGCTCACGGCTGAGCAGCCGCGCCAGTTCGGGCGAGCCGGGGTAATAGCGCAGCTCGCCATCCGGATTCATCGCCCGCACCACCTCCAGATAGGCCTCCACGGCATCCGGCAGGTGCTCGGCCTGCCACAGGCGTGCGATGCCCTCCAGGTACTCGCCGGTACGGCTGGCCGCATCGCCATGCAGGTCGTACAAACCGAGTCCGGCATGACTGTCGAGGTAGGCGAAAGGTGCCTCCTTTTTCGACAACAGGCTGATCAGGCGAGTCAGCACCAAATGCTTGAGTACGTCGGCGTGGTTGCCGGCATGGAAGGCGTGGCGGTAGTTCATGGAGGTCTCCGAAGCGGTCGCCAAGTTTACCCGTTGGAAGGGCTTTACGCGCGCATCAGCTCCAGCAACAAGGCCAGCGGCGGGTGCTCACCGGCGTCGCGACGACGTACCAACAATGTAGTCGTTGCGCCAAGCTCAGGGGCGATGGCCTGGTATTGCACCAGATGCACACGCGGGTGACTGTCGAGCAGGCTGCGTGGCAACAGGCCGATCCCCATACCGGCAGCAATGCCGGCAAAGATCGCATCGATGGAGCCATAGCTCTGCCGCGCCGCCACCTGCAAACCACGACTGACGGCCCAGCGCTCAAGGCGCTCGCGGTAATGGCACCCATCGGGGAAACCCAGCAGAGTCTGCGGTCGACTCTCCAGTTGGGTGCCATCCTGCTCGGGCGGCAGCACCAGCATCAGTTCCTCCTGCCAGATGGGCAGGCAGTCGAGCTGAGGATGCTCGAACGGCCCGCCGATCAATCCGCCGTCCAGTTCTCCTGACAACACCCCCTCGACCAGTCGCCGGCTCGGCCCGGTGCTGAGTTGCAGGTTCACTCGCGGAGCCCGCTGGTGGAAAGCCGCCAGCAGCTCAGGCAAACGCACCGCGGCGGTGGTTTCCATCGAGCCCAGACGCAGATCGCCGCTCCAGATATCTTCCTGCACGCTGCGCCAGGCCATCTGGCAAAGCTGCTCCAGATGCTCGGCATGGGGCAACAAGCGTTCGCCGGCCGCAGTCACTCGCAGACGCTGCCCCTGACGCTGAAAAAGCCGGATGTCCAGTTGCTGCTCCAATTGACGAAGGCGCGCCGAGACGTTCGACGGCACGCAGTGCAGGCGCACGCCGGCGGCGCTCAGCGAGCCCTCCCGAGCCACGGCGAGAAAATAACGCAGCAGCTGCGGATTGAGTCGTTGCCAGGCATCCATGACATTCACCAAAAGTGAAAATAGAACGCAATATTTTTCACTAACCATCAAGCAACGACAATGACTAAGGTGGGCAGCACGAACGGAGACCCTATGCCCAGACTCGACCGCGCCCACCTCACTGCCCTGCTCGCCGCCGCACTGGCGCTGGTGGTCGTCCACGCGCTGGGCCGTTTCGCCTTCACCCCCTTGCTGCCACTGCTGCTCGACGACGGCCTGTTCGATCTGGCCCAAGGCGCCCAGTTGGCGACCTGGAATTATCTCGGCTATCTGCTTGGCGCCCTGCTTGCGCTGTTCATGGCCAACCCGCGCGGCCTACGCCTGGGCTTGCCGGCCGCCTTGCTGGTCAATGCCGGCCTGACCCTGGCCCAGGTGTTCACCCACGACGTCGACCTGCTGGCCGCCCTGCGCCTGGCCAACGGCGTCAGCAACGGCGTGGTCTTCGTGCTGGCCCCGGCCCTGGTGCTGGAGTGGCTTGCCCTGCGCCAGGCCACGGCGCTGAGCGGCCTGGTCTATCTGGGCTTGGGTGGCGGCATGTTGCTGTGCGGCCTGCTGGTGGCCATCACCTCATGGCAGGGACCGATGCGCTGGCTGCCGATCGCGCTGTGCGCCCTGCCTCTGGCGCTGTTTTGCGCTCCGATGCTGAGGCGCCTGGCGCGTGATCTGCCCGACAAGCCACCCGCGACCGCCCGTAACGCATTGTTCGGCAGCCACAACCTGGCGTTGCTGATGGCCTATCTGGGAGCAGGCCTGGGTTACATCCTGCCATTGACCTTTCTGCCGGCCCTGGCTCGCGAACAGCTGCCCGCCGGTCATCCGCTACTGGTCGGCAACTGGTGGTGGACGGCGCTCGCCTGCCTGCTCTCGGCGACGCTGTGGAATCATGCCGGCGCCTGGCTGGGCGATCGTCGTGCCCTGCTGGCCAACTACCTGCTGCAACTGCTCGGCGTGACGATGCCGATCCTGCTGCCCGGTCCCTTTGGCGTCATGACCTGTGCGCTGCTGGTCGGAGGGACCTTCCTCGGCACCGTATTGCTGACCCAGCGCCTGGCCCGCGCCCTCAACCCGGACCAGGGCTTGCGCCTGGCCGCCCTGCTGATCAGTCTGTACAGCGGCAGCCAGTTGCTCGGCCCCTGGCTGGTGCAACACTGGACTGCCGCCGGCCATAGCCTCACGAGCAGCTTCCTTATCGGTACCGCGGCATTGCTCTGGGCCGTCCTGTGGGCCTGGCAGGTGTCCGAACCACGATCCCATGCTGAAATGGAGCCATCCCATGTCTCTCACCGCCCTGCTCGACACTGACCTGCCCCTAATCCAGGCGCCGATGGCCGGCTCGCAGGATCATCGCCTGGCCGCCGCCGTGTGCCAGGCCGGTGGCCTCGGCTCGATTCCCTGCGCCATGCTCACGCCTGCCGCCCTGCGCCAGGAGCTGCAGGCGATGCGCGAGCTGACCGAGCGGCCGTTCAACCTCAACTTCTTCAGCCATGTGCCGCCCGAGCCGGACGCGGCCCGCGAGGCTGGCTGGCGCGAAGCGCTGGCGCCCTACTATGACGAGCTGGGTGTGGACCCGGCGAGCATTGCCAGCGGACCTGGGCGCCTGCCGTTCAACGACGAGGCGGCCGCACTGGTGGAGGAGTTCCGCCCTGCAGTGGTCAGCTTCCACTTCGGCCTGCCGCAGCCTGACCTGCTGGAGCGAGTGCGCCGCAGCGGGGCGAAGATCCTCTCCAGCGCCACCACCCTGGACGAAGCGCTGCGGCTACAGGAACGCGGCGTCGATGCGGTGATCGCCCAGGGCCTGGAAGCTGGCGGCCATCGTGGGCATTTTCTGGATTTCGACCTTAGCCGCCAGCTCGGCACCTTCGCCCTGCTGCCGCAACTGGTCGATGCCCTCGACGTACCGGTGATCGCCGCCGGCGGCATCAGTGATGCCCGTGGCGTGACCGCAGCCATGGCCCTCGGCGCCGCTGGCGTGCAGGTCGGCAGTGCTTATCTGTTGTGCCCGGAAGCCACGACCAGCGTCCTGCACCGCGCAGCACTGCAGAGCCCTGCGGCGCGCCATACCGCACTGACCAACCTGTTCAGCGGTCGCCCGGCACGCGGCATCGTCAATCGCCTGATGCGCGAGCTGGGGCCTCTGAGCACGCAGGCGCCAGCCTTCCCCCTGGCCACTGCGGCCATCGCTCCGTTGCGCGCGGCGGCCGAGGCGCGGGGCAGCGGCGACTTTTCACCGCTGTGGGCCGGGCAGAACGTCGCAAGTTGCCGGCCCATGCCTGCAGCCGAGCTGACCCGTGAGCTGGCACAGAGCCTCGGTCGTTCGACATGACAACTGGCACTCTCGCGCAGGCTGGAGCCTAGGCTCCGCCAATTTCCTGGGTTCCCGCGTTCGCGGGTATGACGGTCAACTGATGCCGTAGGGCGGGTGCAACCCGCCATTACCGGAGTGGCGGGTTGCACCCGCCCAACTCATATCGGCCAACCAGTGACTATCACCGCCGATGATGATGCTGGGCAGTCAGGCGGCAGACTGCCTAGACTCGGTCGATCATCTGGAGGCCCGTTCCATGTCCGAGACCCTGCTCAGCTCCCGCAACCTGGCGTTCGAACTTTATGAAGTGCTCGACGCCGAAGCACTGACCCAGCGTCCGCGCTTCGCCGATCACAACCGCGAGACCTTCGATGCGGCGATCAGCACCGCGCGCGGTATCGCCGAAGAGCTGTTCGCCCCGCATAATCGCAAGAACGACGAACACGAACCGCAGTACGTCGACGGCGGCGCGGTGCTGATCCCCGAGGTCGAGCCCGCTCTGCGTGCCTTCCATGAAGCCGGTTTCCTCAATGCCACCCGCGATTTCGAACACGGCGGCATGCAGCTGCCCAACCTGCTGTCGCAGGCCTGCTTCGCCCATTTCCAGTCGGCCAATATCGCCACCAGCTCCTACTCGATGCTGACCATGGGCGTGGCCAACCTGATCGAAGCCTTCGGCAACGATGAGCAGAAGTCCCGCTACCTGCAGCCGATCATCGATGGCCGCTTCTTCGGCACCATGGCGCTGACCGAGCCGCATGCCGGCTCGTCGCTCTCAGACATTCGCACCAAGGCCGAGCCGCACGCCGACGGCAGCTACCGGATCAAGGGCAACAAGATCTTCATCTCCGGCGGCGACCAGCCGATTTCCGAGAACATCGTGCACATGGTGCTGGCCAAGCTGCCGGACGCACCGCCCGGCGTTAAGGGCATCAGCCTGTTTCTGGTGCCCAAGTTCCACGTCAACGACGACGGCAGCCTGGGTGCGCGCAACGATGTGACCCTGGCCGGCCTGTTCCACAAGATGGGCTGGCGCGGTACTACGTCCACCGCGCTCAATTTCGGCGACAACGGCGAGTGCGTCGGCTATCTGGTGGGCAAGCCGCACGCCGGCCTGTCCTACATGTTCCAGATGATGAACGAGGCACGTATCGGCGTCGGCATGGGCGCGATCATGCTCGGCTACGCCGGCTACCTGTATTCGCTGGACTATGCGCGCAACCGTCCGCAGGGCCGTCAGCCCGATGGCAAGGACCCGAGCAGCCCGCAGATTTCCATCGTCGAGCACGCCGATGTGCGACGTATGCTGCTGACCCAGAAGGCCTACGTCGAAGGCGCCTTCGATCTCGGCCTGTACGCCGCACGCCTGTTCGACGACACCCACACCCTGGAAACCGCCGAAGAGCGCACCCGCGCCCTGGAACTGCTCGACCTGCTCACGCCCATCGTCAAATCCTGGCCCTCGGAGTTCTGCCTCAAGGCCAACGAGTTGGCCATCCAGATCCTCGGCGGCCACGGCTACACCCGCGAATACCCGGTGGAGCAGTACTACCGCGACAACCGCCTCAACCCGATCCACGAAGGCACCCACGGCATCCAGTCGCTCGACCTGCTCGGGCGCAAGGTGTCGCAGAACGGTGGCGCTGCACTCAAGCAACTGCTCAAGCTGATCAACGACTGCTGCCAGCGCGCCAGCGAGTACGAATCGCTCACCGCCCTGCGCCAACCGCTGGAACAACTGCTGGCGCGCCTGCAGGCGGTGACCCTGGCGCTGCTCGGCGACCTGATGAGCGGCCAGGTTAACCAGGGCCTGGCCAACTCGGCGTTGTACCTGAAGGTGTTCGGCCATACGGTGATCGGCTGGCGCTGGCTGGAGCAGGCGATTCGCGCCGAACAAGGCCTGACCCGAGCGGACAATGCCGAGGAGCAGGCCTTCTATCGCGGCAAGCTGCAGGCCGCGCGTTACTTCCTGACCTGGGAGGTGCCGAGCTGCCACCACGACCTGGCCATTCTCGAAGCGCGTGACGACACCTGCCTGGGCATGCAGGACGCCTGGTTCTGAAACTGAGCCAAAGGCCCCAGGGCGCCCCTGCACGAGGCGCTTCGGGGCAATTTAGAAAAATGTAATAACCTTTTTGACAGCGGTACGAAGGCTACGGTTAGAATCCCTGGCACGCGCCATGCATAACGGCGCACCCGATGACCCAGCCAGGAGTACGCGCCGTTGGATGCCAGCGCCATCAATAATCTGTTCTTGATCGGCGCCTTGCTGGTAGCGGCCAGTATTCTGGTCAGCGCGTTCGGTACGCGTTTCGGTATCCCCATCCTGGTGATCTTCCTCGGCGTCGGCATGCTCGCCGGCACCGACGGCCCCGGCGGTATCATCTTCAACAATTATCCCCTGGCCTATCTGGTCGGCAACCTGGCGCTGGCGGTAATCCTGCTCGACGGTGGTATGCGCACCCGGGTTTCCAGCTTCCGGGTGGCCTTGTGGCCGTCGCTATCCTTGGCGACGGTGGGGGTGGTAATCACCGCGGGCTTGACCGGCCTGGCTGCCACCTGGTTGTTCAACCTGACTCTGCTGGAAGGCTTGCTGATCGGCGCCATCGTCGGCTCCACCGACGCGGCGGCGGTGTTTTCCCTGCTCGGCGGGCGTGGCCTCAACGAGCGGGTCAGCTCCACGCTGGAAATCGAGTCCGGCAGTAACGACCCGATGGCGGTGTTTCTCACCGTTACCCTGATCGCCATGCTCGCCAGCGGCCAGACCGGCTTCAGTTGGGACCTGCCGATTCAACTGGTGCAGCAATTCGGCCTCGGCGCCCTGCTGGGCTTGGGTGGCGGCTGGCTACTGCTGAAGCTGATCAACCGCATGGAACTGGCCACCGGCCTCTACCCGCTGCTGGTAGTCAGCGGCGGCCTGATCATCTTCGCCATCACCACCGCCGTGGGCGGCAGCGGTATCCTGGCCATCTACCTGTGCGGTTTGCTGCTGGGCAACCGGCCGATCCGCTCGCGCCACGGTATTCTGCATATGCTCGACGGCCTGACCTGGCTGGCGCAGATCGGCATGTTCCTGGTCCTCGGCCTGTTGGTGACGCCGCACGAGTTGCTGCCCATCGCCCTGCCGGCGTTAGCCCTGGCGCTGTGGATGATTCTCTTCGCGCGGCCGCTGTCGATCTTCCTCGGCCTGCTGCCGTTTCGCGCCTTCCATGACCGCGAGCGAATCTTCATCGCCTGGGTCGGCCTGCGCGGCGCGGTACCCATCATCCTCGCGGTGTTCCCGCTGATGGCCGGCCTGCCCAACGCGCAGCTGTTCTTCAACGTGGCGTTCTTTATCGTGATCATCTCCCTGCTGCTGCAGGGCACCAGCCTGCCGCTGGCCGCCAAGCTGATGCGCGTGACCGTACCGCCGGAGCCGGCCCCCGTCTCGCGCGCCGGCCTGGAAGTGCATCCGACCAGCCAGTGGGAATTGTTCGTCTATCGCCTGGGGGCAGAAAAATGGTGCATCGGCGCGGCCCTGCGTGAGTTGAACATGCCGGAAGGTACCCGCATCGCGGCGCTGTTCCGTGGCCGCGAGCTGCTCCACCCGTCGGGTAGTACGCGCCTGCAGGCAGGTGATCTGCTCTGCGTGATCGGTCACGAACACGATCTGCCAGCCCTCGGCAAGCTGTTCAGCCAGGCGCCCAAGCGTGGTCAGGACCTGCGCTTCTTCGGTGATTTTGTACTTGAAGGCGACGCCGAGCTGAGCGCAGTCGCGGCGCTCTATGGCTTGAAGCTCGACGAACTGGAAGGCAATCAGCCGCTGGGGCGCTTCATCGCTCACGAAATCGGTGGCGAGCCCGTCGTCGGCGACCAGGTGGAGTGGCAGGGCCTGACCTGGACGGTCGCAGCCATGGAAGGGAACAAGGTGCGCAAAGTCGGCGTCAAATTCCCCGAAGGCACGCGCCCAAGCCCTGGGCTGCACTTCTAGCAAACGGTTGAAAACTACCGGCTAGGACTCTGCTAGCATCAGCATCACGCGCGGGCCACAGGGCCCGCGTCTTCGTTGTGCCGCAGGTATTTTCAATCGCCATCGCTCACTCAGTAGATCAATCGACCATGTTTCTGTTGCGCCTTTCCCTTACTGCCATTGTGTTTACCCTGTGTCTCGGTGCCGCGCAGGTATTTGCCGAGGAGCCCCCAAAAGCCGAAAGCGTGCAGCAGAGCCTCGACGGTCTGGCAGACCGCAAGCTGCCGGAAGCCGAGCAACTGGCACTGAAGCAGACGCTTGAGCAGACCCTGCGCATGCTGCAGGACCGCCAGACCGCCGATCAGCGCCTGAGTGACCTGCGCAAGCAACTGGACGAGGCGCCGCGCCTGATCAACGAAGCCCAGCGCGAGCTGAGCCGACTCAAGTCCAGCCCGGAAGTACCGATCGCCGAACGTCACGCGCGCACCAGCCTGGCGCAACTGGAGCAACTGCTCACTGACCGTTCCAACCAGCTCACCGAGTGGAACAAGGCGATCATCGAAGCCAACAGTCTGGTCATCACTGCACAGACGCGCCCCGAGCGCGCGCAAGCCGAGATCAGTCAGAATCAGGCGCGCAGCCAGATCATCAATGATGCGCTCAAGACCGGCCGCTATGACGGCAAGACCCTGAGCCCGGAGCGCCGTGACCAGTTCAATGCAGAACTGGCACTGCTCGCAGCGCAGACGCAACTGCGGCGCCAGGAACTGGCAGGCAACAGCCTGCTGCAGGACCTGGGCGGCGCCCAGCGCGCCCTGCTTGAGGAACGCATCAACCGCGCCGAAAAGGAGCGTCAGGCACTGCAGAGCCTGATCAATGACCGACGCCGCGCGGAATCGGAGCAGACCGTTGCCGAGCAGTCCCTGGAAGCTGAACGCGCAAGTTCGGACAAGCTGCTGGCCAAGGAGAGCACCCTCAACCTCAAGCTCTCCGACTATCTGCTGCGCGCCACCGACCGCCTTAACGACCTGACCGAGCAAAACCTGCAAACTCGTCAGCAGCTGGACAACCTCAATCAGGCCAACCAGGCTCTGGATGAGCAGATTCGGGTGCTGCAAGGCAGCCTGCTATTGTCGAAGATTCTCTACCAGCAGAAACAGGCCCTACCGAAACTCAAGCTCGAAGACGGCTCACTGGCCGACGAGATCGCCGACATTCGCCTCTATCAGTTCGAGCTGAACAAGCAGCGCGAAGAAATCAGCGACCCCGCCCGCTATGTGGACAACCTGCTCAGCGACCAGCCGAGCGAGGAGGTCACCCCTGAACTGCGCAGCGCACTGCGCGAGCAGCTCAACACCCGGCGTGAATTGCTCGACCGCCTCAACCGCTCGCTGAATGCGCTGCTCAATGAGTCGATCACCCTCCAGCTCAACCAGAAGGAACTGGAAAGTACGGCCAGCAGCCTGCGCGCCACCATCGACGAGCAGATGTTCTGGATTCCCAGCAACAAGCCGCTCGACCTCGAATGGCTGAAGACAGCGCCACGTCATCTCCAGCAGCAACTGGCCGATATGCCCTGGGGCATGGCCATCAGCGAACTCGGCGCCGGCCTGTTCGAGCGTCCGCTGGTGTTCCTGCCGCTGATTCTGCTCTGCGCCCTGATTCTCTGGCGGCGCCAGTACCTGTTCAACAAGCTCAGCGCGCTGCATGGCGACATCGGCCACTACAAGCATGACAGCCAGCTGCACACACCGATGGCACTGGGGCTCAACGTCATCCTCGCGCTACCGGTTACATTGTTCCTGGCGCTTTGCGGTTATGCCCTGCTGCATGATGCACGCGGGCAGAACCTCTATCTGGGTGCCGCACTCTATGAAATGGCGGAAGCCTGGCTGGTGTTCTACACCCTGCACCGCATTCTTTCCCCGGATGGCGTGGCCATCCTGCACTTCCACTGGCCACCGGCCAACGTTGCCTTCTTCCGTCAGCATCTGCGCCGCCTGGGCCTGGTGGTGATGGCGCTGGTGGCCGTGGTGAGCATTGCCGAACACCAGCCGGCGAGCCTGGCCAACGACGTCATCGGCATCGCCGTGGTGCTGAGCTGCTACGCCCTGATGGCCTGGCTGCTGTTCCATCTGCTGTTCAGCGCACCGCTGCGCGAGAACACCTCCGCCTTGCGCACCGGTGTCGGCGTGCTGTTCAACCTGCTGCCGCTGGCGCTGATCGGTGCGGTCGCCTTCGGCTACTACTACACGGCACTCAAGCTCACCGACCGCTTGATCGACACCCTGTACCTGCTGATCATCCTGCTTATCGTCGAGGCCACGCTGGTGCGCGGTCTGAGCGTGGCGGCACGGCGCCTGGCCTATCAGCGTGCCTTGGCCAAACGCCAGGCACAGGCCAAGGATGGCACCGAGGGTGAGGCGGTGATCGAGGAGCCGACGCTCGACATCGAGCAGGTCAACCAGCAATCGCTACGCCTGATCCGCCTGGCCCTGCTGGGCGGCTTCCTGGTCTGTCTGTACTGGGTCTGGGCCGACCTGATCGGCGTTTTCACCTACCTCGATACGATCAATCTCTACGAGTACAGCAGCGGTACCGGAGACAACGCGACGCTGGTGCCCATCAGCCTGATGGACGTGATCGGTGCGCTGATCATCGTCGCCATCACCGTGGCTCTGGCGCGCAACCTGCCGGGCCTGCTCGAGGTACTGGTGCTGTCGCGCATGCGCCTGGCGCAGGGCAGCGCTTACGCCACCACCACCCTGCTGTCCTACGTGCTGGTAGGTGTCGGTATCGTCACCACCCTGTCCACCCTGGGGGTGAGCTGGGACAAGCTGCAATGGCTGGTGGCCGCGCTGTCGGTGGGCCTGGGCTTCGGCCTGCAGGAAATCTTCGCCAACTTCATCTCCGGCCTGATCATCCTGTTCGAGCGCCCGGTGCGTATTGGCGACGTGGTGACCATCGGCAACCTGTCCGGCACAGTGAGCAAGATCCGTATCCGCGCTACCACCATCACCGACTTCGACCACAAGGAAATCATCGTTCCGAACAAGACCTTCATCACCGGCCAGTTGATCAACTGGTCGCTGAGTGACACGGTCACCCGCGTCACCCTCAAGGTCGGTGTCGGCTATGGCTCGGATCTCGATTTGGTGCGCAAGCTGCTGCTACAAGCGGCGCAGGAAAACCCTAGAGTGCTCAAGGAGCCGTCGCCCATCGTCTACTTCCTCAACTTTGGCGAAAGCACGCTGGACCACGAGCTGCGCATCCACGTGCGCGACCTCGGCGACCGCAACCCGGCCACCGACGAGATCAACCGCTTCATCGAGCGCGAGTTCCCGAAGAACGGCATCAACATCGCCTTCCGTCAGGTCGAGGTGTATGTGAAGAACCTGGAACACGGCGAGCAGAAACTCGATCAAAAGGATCTGGTCAAGGCCGCAGCAGCTGGCGCCGCCAGCCTGCAGCAACCACCCAAGCCGCCCGCGGCGCCATGAGCAGTCAGGAACCCTGGTGAAAAGTCTCGATACGCTGAGCTTCGACAACCGCTTCGCCCGCCTCGGCGATGCGTTCTCAACCGAAATACTGCCCGAACCGATCGAGCAGCCAAGGTTGGTGGTGGCGAGCGAGTCAGCCTTGGCTCTGCTCGATCTCGCCACTAGCGAAGCACAGCGCCCCGAGTTCGCCGAACTGTTCGCCGGACATAAACTCTGGGAGGAAGCCGAGCCGCGCGCCATGGTCTATTCCGGGCACCAGTTCGGCGGCTACACCCCGCGCCTGGGCGACGGTCGCGGGTTGCTGCTGGGCGAAGTGGTCAACGAGGCCGGCCAGCACTGGGATCTACACCTCAAGGGCGCCGGCATGACGCCTTACTCGCGCATGGGCGATGGCCGCGCGGTACTGCGCAGCTCGATCCGCGAGTTTCTCGCCAGCGAACACCTGCACGCCCTCGGTATCCCCAGCTCGCGCGCGCTATGCGTGACGGGATCGAGCACGCCGGTGTGGCGCGAGAAGCAGGAAAGCGCGGCCATGGTGCTGCGCCTGGCGCAGAGCCACGTGCGTTTCGGCCACTTCGAATACTTCTACTACACGCGCCAGCACGAGCACCTGAAAACCCTCGGCGAACACGTCATGGCCTGCCACTTCCCGCAGTGCCTGGAACAGGACGAACCCTGGCTGGCGCTGCTGCGCGAAGTGATCGAACGCACCGCCGCGATGATCGCCTACTGGCAGGCCTATGGCTTCTGCCATGGTGTGATGAACACCGACAACATGTCGATCCTCGGCATCACCTTCGACTACGGCCCTTACGCCTTCCTCGACGATTTCGACGCCAACCACATCTGCAACCATTCCGACGACACCGGCCGCTACAGCTTCAGCAATCAGGTGCCCATCGCTCACTGGAACCTCGCCGCACTGGCCCAGGCGCTGACGCCCTTCGCCGCGGTCGAACAATTGCGCGAGGCCTTGGAGTTGTTCCTGCCGTTGTACCAGGCGCACTACCTCGACCTGATGCGCAAGCGCCTGGGTTTCACCAGCGCCGAGGATGAGGACGAAGCGCTGATCCAGCGGCTGCTGCAACTGATGCAGCAGGGCAAGGCCACCGACTACACCTTGTTCTTCCGCCACCTCGGCGAACAGGCACCTGCCGAGGCACTGAAAATCGTGCGCGAGGATTTCGTCGACCTCGCCGGCTTCGACGCCTGGAGCCGCGACTACCTGGCCCGTTGCGAACGCGAAGGCGGCGAACAAGCCGAACGCCTGGTGCGCATGCATTCGGTCAATCCCAAGTACATCCTGCGCAACTACCTGGCGCAGCAGGCCATCGAAGCCGCCGAACAGGGCGACTATGGCCCGGTACGCGAGTTGCACGCGGTGCTGTCACGACCGTTCGACGAACAGCCGGACATGCAGCGCTATGCCGAACGCCCGCCGGAGTGGGGCAAGCATCTGGAGATCAGCTGCTCGTCGTAGACGAGGGTGGACGCCTGAACCTTGGGTGCACCGCGCGCACCAAGCGCCCGCTGACCGCGCAGGATAAATCCACCACCGCTGACGGCGGTTGCACCCACCCGACCCAACTGGCCGGCGCAGGTGAGTGATAACGCGCCAGCCAGCAGAGCCGGATGCCTTATCCATTAAATCGAAAAGGCATATAAACCTTTCCAAACATTCTTAGACTATCTAATACAAGCCCACTATCTTGGCGCCCTGCCAGGCCGCCCCGGTGCGCGCCCGATACCTCACACGAGATTCGACGCTAAGGATGCTCATGCCCTGGGACTCCCTACCCTTGCTATTCGTCGGCGCCCTGCTGATCTGGGTGCTCTATGCCTTCGTCCGCGAAAAGTGGAGCCCGGACATCGTCGCCGCCATCGCCGTGGCCGCCTTGCTGGTCAGCCAACTGCTGACGCCGGGCGAAGTGCTCAGCGTGCTGTCCAACTCAGCCCCCGTGACCATCGCCTGCATGTTCGTGCTGTCCGCGGCACTGGAGCGTACCGGCTGCATCGACGCCCTCGGCAATTGGCTGGGCAATCTGGTCGGCACCAGCCCGATTCGCGTGCTCACCGGCCTCACCGTCACCGCGCTGGTGGTATCGGCCTGCCTGAACAACACGCCAGTAGTGGCCATCCTCACCCCGGTGGCCATCGCCTTGGCGCGCCGCGCCGGCACCCTGCCGTCGAAACTGCTGATTCCCCTGTCCTACGCCACCATTCTCGGCGGCACCCTGACCATGATCGGCACCTCGACCAACATCCTGGTCGACGGCGTCGCACGCAAGGCGGGCATGGCGCCCTTTGGCATCTTCGAGATCACCGGCGTCGGCCTGATCATGGCCGCCTTTGGCATGCTGTACCTGCTGACCGTAGGCCGCCACCTGCTGCCGGAACGCGAGACCCTGTCGCGCCAGCTGCGCCCGGATCTGTCGCGCACCTTCATGACCGAACTGCTGGTACCGCACGACTCACCGATGATCGGCAAGACCCTGCACGACGCCAACCTCAACGGCGGCAGCGGCCTGCAGGTGCTCAAGCTGTTCCGTGAAGAGCAGGAGCTGACCGAACCCGGCGCCGACACCCTGCTGGCCAGCGGCGACCGCCTGGTGCTGCACGGCCAGGTCAAGGATGTGGTCGAGCTGCGCGAGAGTGGCCACCTCTCCTTCAACCGCGGCGACGCCTTCGAGACCATCAGCAGCCACGACGTGATTCTCGCCGAGGCCATCGTCGGGCGTAACTCACGCTATAGCCACCGGCCGATGCGCGACCTGGACCTCACCGCGCGCTACGGTATCGCTGTGCTCGCCGTGCATCGCCAGGACGAGAACGTGCAGGGCAACCTCGATGATTTCGAGCTGCAATTCGGCGACGTGATGCTGGTCGAAGGCACGCCAGCGCAGATCAAACGCTTCGCCGATAACGGCGAACTGATCAGCCTCAACGCCGTACAGGAGCGCGCCTTCCGCCGCGACAAGGCACCCATCGCCATCATCGCTACCCTCGCCGTGATGTTGCTGGCCGCCTTCGGCGTGATGCCCATCGAAGGCCTGGCGATCATCGGCGCAGTGACGGTGCTGGCGACCCGCTGCCTGGACGTGGAGGACGCCTACAAGGCGGTGGACTGGAAGATTCTCAGCCTGATCTTCGGCATGCTGGCGATCAGCATCGCCATGGACAAGGTCGGCCTGGTCAAGCTGATGGTGGAGAACGTCATGGGCTGGCTGCCCTGGGCCGGACCGCTGCTGATGTTGAGCTTCATCTATCTGTTCACCTCGATCTTCACCGAGGTGCTGTCGAACAACGCAGTGGCCGTACTGGTGACCCCCATCGCCATCGGTATGGCGCAACACCTGGGCGTCGACCCACGCGCCTTCGTGGTCGCAGTGATGTTCGCCGCCAGTGCCAGCTTCGCCACGCCCATCGGCTACCAGACCAACACCTTCGTCTACAACGCCGGCGGTTACCGCTTCACCGACTTCATGAAGATCGGTATTCCCCTGAATCTGCTGCTGTGGGGCGTGGCCACCCTGGTCATCCCCTGGTTCTTCCCGCTGACCCCGCTCTGACTTGATATCGGCCGGCGGCGGCTCCATCTAGTGAGCATGTCCCACGGAGCCTGCCGCCATGTCCGATCCCCTGCTGATTCCCTGCCCGCACTGCAACGGCCTCAACCGCATTCCCGCCGAGCGTCTGCATGACGCCCCACGCTGCGGCCGTTGCAAGAGTGAAGTGCTGCCCGCTGCGCCCATCACGCTCACCCAAGCCAACTTCGCCAGCCAGTTGAAAGGCGACCTGCCATTACTGGTGGATGTCTGGGCCAGTTGGTGCGGCCCCTGCCAAGCCTTCGCACCGACCTTCCAGCAGGCAGCCGCACAACTGCAGGGACGCTGCCGTCTGGGCAAGCTCGATAGCGAGGCCAACCCGAACCTGGCCGGGCAACTGGGCATCCGCTCCATTCCCAGCCTGATACTGTTCAAGGGCGGCGTCGAAGTCGCCCGCCAGAGCGGCGCCATGCCGCTGCCGCAACTGCAGGCCTGGCTGCGCCAGCAGGGCATTTAGGATGCACCTATAGCCCGGATGCAATCCGGGGATAGCCGGTCCGCGATTTCCCGGATTGCATCCGGGCTAAGTGCCTGGTGCTCTTGAGCGCTTCGGTCAGTCGCCACGGGCGCTGCGGTCAATTGCAGCGCGCTATCCGCCCCTTAGTCTGGCAAAACGTCCGCTCAAGGAGTTTCGCCATGCCGCTGCCCGTGGAAATCGCTCGTCAGCTCACCGAAGAACAGATCGCCTTCGTCAAACGCAGCGGCCTCAAGGCCGAGGTGCTGGAGCCAGGATTCGTGCGCCTGCGCATGCCCCTGCAAGGCAACCAGAATCATATCGGCAGCATGTACGCCGGCGCCCTCTTCACCCTGGCGGAGATTCCGGGTGGCGCCCTGTTTCTGACCAGCTTCGACGCCCAGCGCTTCTATCCCATCATCAAGGAAATGAACCTGCGCTTTCGTCGCCCGGCCACGGGCGACATTCAGGTCGAGGCGCGCCTCTCAGCCGAGCAAATCGCCCAGCTGGAAGAACAGGCCAACCAGCAGGGCAAGGCCGAATATCTGCTGGAGCTGCAACTGACCGACGGCAGCGGCGAAGTGGTCGCAGAAAGTCGCGGGTACTACCAATTGCGTTTACGCTGAATGACGCCGCTGCCTGCATTCGCAATCGGTAACAGTCTCCGACCTTGCCATAGGTCAAAAGAGCGGCTATCTGAACAGGCACAATAAAATTGCCGAGGGGTATCGGCAGGAGAGCCGTCACCATGTTCAAGCACATTCTTATCGCCCATGACCTGCGCGACACCGCTGACATGGCGTTGTGCCGCGCCACGCAGTTGGCGCAGCAGCACAACGCCCGCCTGAGCATCCTGCACGTGCTCGACCCCAGCCAGAGCAGCGAACAGCACGAAAAGGCGCGCCAAGCGCTGGATCGCAGCCTGACCCGATACGCCCCTCCCGGCACCGAACTGCGCATGCTCAGCGGCAAGCCTTCGGAAGTGGTGCTGCAACAGGTTCAGGACAGCGGCTGCGACCTGCTGGTGCTGGGCGGGCACCACCAGCGTCATGACTTTTTCTCCGGCACCAGCCTCGATCGCATCGCCCGCCGCTGCACCGTGCCGCTGCTACTGGTAGCGCGCAACGACTCCCATCCTTATCAGCGGGCGCTGGCCGCCATCGACTTCTCCCTATGCGCCTGCAGTGCCCTCGGCCAGGCTTATCGCCTGCTGCCCGGCGATGCCGAGCTGCACGCCCTGCATGTATTCGAACCGGACAAGGGCACGCCGCAGCAGGTCGAACTGCAACTGCAGACCCAGCGCGGCCTGATTGATCAGCTGTTGCAGGACGAAGCGCAAAGCCTGCCGCCTGGCGGCCCGAAGCTGAGCCACGACGTGCTGCAGGGCGGCATCCTGCGCAGCCTGCAAGAGCAGATCAAGACGCGTCGAGCAGAACTGCTGGTGCTCGGCAGCCACGGCCGGAGCGCCTTCTCCCAGGCATTGCTGGGTAGCCTGGCGCAGCATTTCCTGCACAAGGCGCCTTGCGACGTGTTCGTAGTGCGCTAACGAACAAGGCGCCCGCGGGCGCCTTGATTTATCGCTGACAGACCTTCAAGCCTGATTGAGCAGATCGTGCAGCTCGACGAACTGCTGCGTCAGCTTGTGCCGTGCATCCAGATGGATCAGTGGCGTGCACACCTGGTGCGATTCGCGCATCTTCACCGAGCTCATCAGGTTGACCGGCAACACCGGCAAGCCCTCGGCGATCAGCTCATCCAGCAACTGCTGCGGCAAGGTCGCGCGCGGCTGGAACTGGTTGACCACGATGCCCTCCACCTCCAGACCATCGTTATGGTCTTCCTTCAGCTCGTCGATCTCGGCCAGCAAGCCATACAGGGCGTTGCGCGAGAAGCTGTCGCAGTCGAAGGGGATCAGCACGCGGTCAGCCGCAATCAGCGCGGAAACCGTATAGAAATTCAGTGCCGGCGGTGTGTCCAGGTAGATGTGGTCGTAATCTTCGGCCAACTCGTCGAGTAGTTTGCGCAGCTTGTTGATCTTGTGTTTCTGCTCCAGCTTCGGCTGCAGCTCGGCCAGCTCGGCCGTGGCGGTAACCACATGCAGGTTGTCGAACGGCGTCTCGTAGATATCCACCTTGCCCTTCTTGGCAAAAGGCCCGGAAGCCAGGGTCTGCTTGAAGAAGTCGGCAATGCCCATGGGAATTTCCTCGCCGGTGAGCCCGGTGAGGTAGTGGGTCGAATTGGCCTGGGCATCCAGGTCGATCAGCAGCGTACGGTAGCCCTGCGCCGCACTGACCGCGGCGAGATTACAGGCGATGCTGGACTTGCCCACGCCCCCCTTCTGGTTGAACACCACACGTCGCATCGCACACCTCCCTGAGCCTGAGTGACCTCGGATTCTATGCAAAGGCTGTGACAAGCGCGAGGCGTCGAAAAAACTCCGCAAGTGATAGCCAAGAGCCACTACTCATGATAGTTTGCGCCCGCGCCACCGAGCACCTCAGGACAACACTTACAAATCAAGGACATGCAATGCCATACCTGCGCACACTATTGATTGGCGGCCTTCTGGCCATTACCACCGGCTGCGCCAACGGGCTCAACTCTGTACAGAAAGCTGAACTCGACTCCTATGAAGCCCGTGGCCTGGCCATTCAGGAAAAGAGCCCGGGTACCGGCGCGGCACTTGGGCTGCTGCCTGGAGGCGGCTCTTTCTACGGGCGTGAGTATGGATTTGGGGTAGCCAACCTGCTGCTCTGGCCTATCTCCATTCTATGGGACCCTATCAGCGGCTACGATGCGGCACGCAGCATCAATTACAACGTGACCAAGGCGCATATCGCCAAGCTGCATGAGCGCGACATGCAGGAGCTGGACGATCAGCTCGGCAGTGGCCAACTCGATATCGCTCAGTACACCCTGGAAAAGCGCAAGGTCGACACCAAGTACCGCGCTGGCTTCTAATCAAAAAAGCCCGGCAATGCCGTAATGCCAGTCAGTTAAGCTGACTGGCATTTTTATTTCTGGTCGGATACTTGGACGGCTTGGGTTTGACCGCCCGCGGATAACTGCGATCCTCACGACGATGAGGTAGGACGTAGTGCATGGCCGA
>Ga0308001_10000063_pt1 | contig 54071 bp, 45 predicted proteins | sample Neamet5_FD_203167 | JGI IMG/M metagenome (GOLD analysis project Ga0308001, IMG submission 203167) | Marine microbial communities from water near the shore, Antarctic Ocean - #5 | ecosystem: Environmental > Aquatic > Marine > Unclassified | place: Southern Ocean | collected 2014-06-04
TGTACCTACGATCTCGACAAGCTTCTCCAGCAGTTCTGGTTTGCTACAATTCATGGTTCTGTCCTTCTCTCTGTCGCCGTTGGATTCTAGAATTAGTATGAGCTGACGCGCATAGCAAAAGCAGAATATGGTACCATGCGCCAGCTTTTTGAGCATCGCTCTCGATGAGTTGTCCTCGGTAAAATGAGCTGACGGCCTTAATTACATGCAGCGTTGCTGTGACTTTAATAACGTGAACTGACGAACCTGATCCTATGAATCCAAAATCCTTAGAAAAGCGGAAAATTAAGTTTTTACTACTGGAAGGCGTTCATCAGAGCGCTATTAATACTCTAAAGAAATCGGGCTATGAGAATATTGAAGCGCTTAAAACCTCACTCGAACATGATGAGCTCGCAGAGAAAATCACTGACGCACATTTTGTTGGCATTCGCTCGCGGACCCAGCTTACAGAGTCTGTATTTGCAGCATCTAAGAAACTTCAGGCTGTCGGTTGCTTCTGCATCGGAACAAATCAAGTAGATATGGATGCTGCGCTTGTGCGCGGTATACCCATCTTCAATGCTCCGTTCTCCAACACACGTAGCGTAGCCGAATTAGTCATAGGCCAGTCAATCTTATTGCTCCGAGGTATACCAGAAAAAAATGGCCTCCTGCATAGAGGCGTTTGGCAAAAAATGGCAAAAGGCTCCTTCGAGACACGCGGCAAGAAGCTCGGCATAGTAGGGTATGGAAATATCGGCTCACAACTGAGCGTACTTGCCGAGTCGATGGGCATGAAAGTTTTCTTATACGACGTAGTAACTAAGCTGCCTCTAGGCAATGCTGTGCAGATAGACTCACTCGAGGCGCTAATGCGCGAATGCGATGTGATTAGCCTGCATGTACCAGAGACTACGCAAACTCAAAACATGATCGGTGCTGAGCAGATAAGCTGGATGAAGCAAGGATCAATATTGATTAATGCATCGCGCGGCTCGGTAGTTGATATTGAAGCGCTCGCCAGCGCATTAGAAAGCAAATATCTTGCCGGCGCCGCCATCGATGTCTATCCGAAGGAGCCCAAATCGAACAAAGAAGAATTTATTTCGCCTTTACGCCAATTCGACAACTGCATCCTGACACCTCATGTAGGAGGCAGCACGATGGAGGCCCAGCAGAATATAGGGGTCGAGGTTGCGGAGAAGCTTATAAAGTATAGTGACAACGGTTCCAGCTTTGCCTCGGTTAATTTTCCCGAAGTAACGCTGCCTGCACACCCGGGAAAGCATCGGCTCTTGCATATTCACAAGAACGTGCCTGGCGTTCTCTCCGAGATAAACAATGTATTCTCGGGAACGGGAATTAATATAAGCTCGCAGTATCTGCAAACTAATGAACACGTTGGCTATGTAGTGATGGATATCGACGTGCGATATAGCGAAGTGGCATTGGAGAAATTGAATCAGGTATCGGGCACTATTCGCTGCAGAGTCTTATTCTAGGATTAGCTAATTCTTTAGTAGCATTGCGAGCCCCGGCCATTCCCCTGCTTTAGGGCTCGCAGAATTACTCAAAAGGACTCAATATTCGGTCTATGTGCGCAAATACTTGCTCTCGGTAGTGTGCTGATTCATTCACCAGATGGTGCCGGGCCTCATCCACCAAATAAAACTTAGAGCCTGAAAATTTTTCTAATATTTTTGGGATATTTTGTTCCCATTCGACAGTGCTGTCTTTCCTGCCTTGAATTATCTGCAATGACTGTTCATGGCGTGGCGATATCTCAAACCTGTTAATGTAGTTAATCATAGCGAGAACCCAATCATGAGGAAGGACTCTGCTCTGTAGTTCGTCTTTATTCTTGAGGAATTCAAGAAATTCGACATCATGACTATTCTTGCTAAATTTCCGAGGCGTTGATGCAACAAACAGCCTGATTAAACTAAACAAAATATTGGAACGCTGCCACTGCTTAGGCCTAAGAAGTGGTGCGAGAAGAATAAAGTCTTGCAGCGAAATACCACTCATCTGTTCCTTCTCCAGCCTCTTCTCGAGTAGCGCATCCATTATGATTGCTGCGCCAGTGCTTTGACCTATCGTAATCCAAGGCAATCCAACCTGCTGCTTTTTAGCGAGCTTTAAACACTCCACGAACGATTCACTGTAATCTTGAAAGGAGCTAATACTTGCAGTCACGCCGCTAGATAATCCATGACCAGGCAAGTCGAAGACAATGACCGCGATGTCACGCTCTAGAAGGTGCCTTATTAAATGACGATACAAACCAGCGTGATCGAAATAGCCGTGCAATAAAAAGGCAGTCATGCGGGGCGCTTTTTTTGAAGGCAGAAAATGCTGGCAAACTAGTTCATAGGTTCCGCTAGGGAAGGTACCTATAGTCGATTTTGTGCACTTTAAGTCTGGGTCTAGTTCTGAGAAATTAAGACCGTAATATCGTGTGTAAGCAGCATAGCTCAGGGCCGCCTCCGAGCTAAGCTCGGAACTCAGCATGGAATCACTGAGTAGAAATTCTATGCTCTCCAGATTTTTTCTTAGCTGATTGGCTTCGAACTTGCTGAACACGTGCTCTCATTCCCTTCGTGCAAATTTCGGGCTTTTGCTCAGCAACCATCGGTTACTTAGAATAGCGGTCAGCCATCTGTTCTAGGTTATAGACTTTTTTGATATTCGATATCTGACCCGCCGTCCCAAACGCCTCAAGTCTCGCAAGAACGATAGCCTTCATAGCGTCCATAGTTGAGATCAGAAACTTCCTCGGATCGAATTCGGATTTGTTTTCGGCCAGAAACTTACGCGTGGCCCCCGTAGATGCGAGACGTAGATCCGTATCAATGTTTACTTTACGTACGCCATGCTTAATGCCTTCCTGAATTTCTTCTACGGGCACACCATAGGTTTCTGGAATTTCTCCGCCGAACTCATTAATAGTTGCCAGCCATTCCTGTGGTACCGAGGAAGAGCCATGCATCACTAAGTGAGTGTTTGGAATCCTCCCATGAATCTCTTTTATCCTGTCTATCGCCAGTATATCTCCAGTTGGCGGGCGGCTAAATTTATATGCCCCATGACTAGTGCCTACCGCTATAGCCAAGGCATCAACACCGGTTGCCTCTACAAAGTCTGAAGCTTCCTCTACCGAAGTTAGCATCTGCGCCATAGTTAACTTGCCTTCCGCGCCGATTCCATCTTCCTCTCCAGCCATACCGGTCTCTAGCGAACCCAAGCAACCAATTTCGCCTTCTACTGATACGCCGCAGGCATGGGCCATGTCGACTGTAGTCTTGGTAACGTGGACGTTGTAGTCGAAATCTGTGGGCGTCTTACCGTCTTCTCCAAGCGAGCCATCCATCATCACGGAAGAAAATCCTAATTGTATGGAACGCTGACATATTGCAGGAGAAACGCCATGATCCTGATGCATAACAATAGGTATATGTGGAAATTCTTCAATCGCAGCTTGGATCAGATGTTTCAGAAAATTTGACCCAGCATACTTTCGCGCACCTGCCGAAGCCTGCAAAATAACTGGGCTATTCGCCTCGTCTGCAGCTTCCATAATGGCGCGAATCTGTTCAAGATTATTTACATTAAATGCTGGAACGCCGTAAGAATTCTCTGCGGCGTGATCTAACAATTGTCTTAAACTAATTAATGCCATGATTCGTCCTCTATTCTTTGTCAGTAGATTCAATATTTGAAATAGCCTAGCCGTCGTTAGCTCTTTTCTCTAGAATTTCAACTGCAGGTAGAACTGCACCCTGAACGTATTCTAAGAATGCTCCCCCTCCCGTTGAAATATAGGAAACTTTACCTGTAATTGCGTATTTATCTATCGCTGCGATGGTTTCTCCACCGCCCGCAATAGAAAATCCGTCACTATCGGCTATCGCTTTCGCAACTGTCTGTGTGCCATTTGAAAATTGATCGAATTCGAATACGCCAACCGGCCCGTTCCAAATGATTGTTTTCATATTTCCGATGATTTCTGCGAAGTGCATCGCTGTTTCTGGCCCTATATCTAGGATCATATCATCGTCTTCGATATCGATGACTAACTTCGTTACAGCAACTGCTTTCACATCGAATTCTTTTGCAACTATCACGTCAGTCGGCATTGGGATGGAAGTTGTATCCATTAAGGCCTGAGCTGTTTCGATAAGGTTAGGCTCAAATAATGACTTGCCCACATTTATGCCCCGTGCCGCTAGAAAGGTATTCGCTATACCACCACCTACGATAAGCCGGTCAACCTCGGTCGATAAATTCTTAAGTACTTTTAACTTGCTTGAGACTTTTGCCCCGCCCACTATTGCTAACATGGGTCTTTCAGGTTTCTTGAGAGAGCGTTCAAGCGCATCGAGCTCGCTGGCAAGTAGCGGTCCCGCACAAGCGATAAGCGCATACTTTGCAACACCGTGGGTGCTGGCCTGTGCACGGTGTGCCGTACCGAAGGCATCCATTACAAATACATCGCACAGTGCCGCATAGCTTTTAGCGAGAACATCATCGTTTGCTTTCTCGCCAGCATTGATACGTACATTTTCCAATAGTGTTACGCTCCCTGCACCCTTCCTAGCAGGAGCCATAGATAGATAGTCCCGATTGACCTCTACATCGCAACCGAGTAATTTTGCTAATCTATCCGCCACCGGCTGCATTGAAAACGCACCCTGCTCCTCGATTGATTTCGCTTCAACCGGTCTACCTAGATGCGACATGATGATTACTTCCGCGCCCGCTGCCCTCGCCATTTCGATAGTCGGCAATGCAGCTCTGATTCTGGTGTCGTTGTTAATCACGCCTTCATTGATGGCTACGTTTAGATCCTCGCGAATAAGAACCCGCTTGCCTTCGAGATTTTGTTGGTCCATGCGCAGGAATGACATAAGTGACTTATTCCAAGTAAAATTGTGATGGCTTGTTCATTTAAACGAGCTCATGTACTGAGCTACATCTAACATTCTGTTCGCGTAGGCCCACTCGTTGTCGAACCAGACAAATAGCTTAATCAGCTTACCGTTCGCCACACTCGTCTGATTTAAGTCAACGATAGCCGAACGCGGGTCATGATTAAAATCGCAAGACGCGAGCGGCTCATCGGTGAAGCCCAACACATTCTCCGGCAAGCTCTCGCTTGCTTTAAGAATCGCTTGATTAACTTCCTCTACGGTCGTACTAGAGGCTACGGATAATGTTAGGTCGATCAAAGAAACATTCACCGTTGGAACCCGAATTGCCTGTGCTTCGAGTAAACCAGTTAACTCGGGAAGAATTCTTTCAATGCCCTTAGCTAGAGCCGTGTCAACAGGAATTATCGATTGCATCGCGCTTCGCGTCTTACGCAGGTCATCGTCGTGATAGCTATCGATAATCGGTTGATCGTTCATCGCGGAGTGAATCGTAGTAATGGCGCCAGACTCGATCTTGAATGTTTCATTTATCGCCTTCAACACCGGCACTATACAATTTGTAGTACAGGACGCATTGGATACTATTTTCGCATCGGGCTTCAGAGTTTTGTGGTTAGTGCCATAAACCAAAGTGGCATCAACATTACTCTCAGCGGGTTGCGAGAACAGAACTTTCTTAGCGCCACCAGTAATGTGTAGCTGGGCGGTTTCACGGTCCTTAAATGCGCCGCTACATTCCATAACTAGATCGACATCGAGATCAGACCAGTGGAGTTTACCAACGTCCGGCTCGTTAAATACCCGAATCTGGTCGCCATTCACGGTCATTTTTTTTTCAGATGCTTCATTATTTGTTTCGACCGTTCCCAGAAAGCGACCATGCGTGCTGTCATAACGAGTGAGATGAGACAAGTTTGTGATGTCCGCGAGGTCGTTGATCGCAACAATTCGCATGCCGGCATAATCGGTCGATTCATAGAACGCGCGCAGTACACAACGGCCTATGCGGCCATATCCGTTAATTGCTATGCGATAGGTCATCTTTATTTACCATAATGCGAGAGCTAGCCGAAAGACTTTACAGAAGCAATAATATTCTCAGCAGTGAAACCAAAATGTTCCAGTAGCACTGCCCCAGGAGCAGATTCGCCGAACGACTGCATACCGACTACCTTACCATCGAGGCCGACGAACTTACGCCAGTAATCGACTCCAGCTGCTTCGACCGCCACCCGCTGGCGCACGGCATTCGGTAACACCTGCTCGATGTACTCGGCGTCTTGAGCTTCGAAAATATCGACACAGGGAATTGAAACGAGGCGAGCCTTCACGCCTTCGGCTTGTAGGCTTTCCACAGCGGCTAGACTTATAGAGACTTCCGAGCCGGTGGCTAGCACGATAACCGTCGGCTCTAAATCACAGTCTTTGAGAATATATCCACCACGCGAGATAGCCTGAACTTGTTCATCGCTGCGGGCTTGATGCGGTAGGTTCTGTCGAGAGAAAACTAGACTTGTAGGCCCGTCCTGCTTCTCGATTGCGGCCTTCCAAGCTACGGCAGATTCTACATTGTCACAGGGACGCCAAACAGACATGTTTGGTGTAGTACGAAGGCTTGCGAGTTGCTCAATAGGTTGATGAGTTGGTCCATCTTCTCCCTGACCGATAGAGTCATGAGTGTAAACAAATATGCTCTGCTGCTTCATTAACGCCGACATTCTTACTGCGTTGCGAGCATATTCCATGAAGATTAGGAATGTTGCTGTATAGGGAATGAACCCGCCATGCAGCGCAATACCGGTTGCAATTGCACTCATTCCAAATTCTCTAACACCGTAGTAAATATAGTTGCCGTCAGCCTTCTCCGAGATCGCAGAACTACCGGACCAGTTTGTTAGATTTGATCCAGTCAAATCTGCGGAACCACCAATAAGTTCAGGCAGCAGGGCGGCGTAGGCTTCTATAGAATTCTGTGAAGCTTTACGGCTTGAAATATTGTCTTCAGCAAGCTGACACTTGGCTATAAATTCATCCGCCATCGTGCTGAAATAGCCCGGCAGCTGGCCCTTCAATCTGCGCACCAGCTCCATCGCGAGCTCTGGATATTCTTCTTCGTAAATAACGAGCTTCTCTTTCCAAGCTGATCCGGCGGTAAATCCCTTCTCGGTCGCATCCCAGGCTTCCTTAATTTCCTCAGGTATAACGAAGGGTACATGTGGCCAATCCAGCGCTTTTCTCGTAGCCGCAATCTCCTCATCACCCAGAGGTGCGCCATGAGTAGCCGCCGTGCCCTGCTTATTCGGAGAGCCAAAACCAATAATTGTCTTACAGCTAATCAGAGTAGGCCGCGCCTTTTCATTTATGCCTTGCTTGATACCGTCGCTAATAGCTTCCGGGTCGTGTCCATCGACTGACAGTACCTGCCAACCATAAGCTTCGAAGCGCTTAACGGTGTCATCTGCAAACCACTGCTCCACCTCACCATCGATGGAAATTCCATTGTCGTCGTAAAATACGATCAGCTTGCCTAAGTTCAGTGTCCCGGCAAGGGAACAAACTTCGTGCGAAATACCTTCCATTAGACAGCCATCGCCAGTAAACACATAGGTGTTGTGGTCGATTACCTCGTGCCCATCTCGATTAAATTGTGCCGCTAGGGTCTTTTCGGCAATAGCCATTCCCACCCCATTAGCGAGCCCCTGGCCCAGAGGCCCCGTGGTAGTTTCTACACCTGGCGTATAACCATATTCGGGGTGGCCGGGTGTCTTTGAATCGAACTGGCGGAACTGCTGCAGGTCCTCGATAGACAAATCGTAACCGGTTAAATGCAATAGGGAATAGATGAGCATCGAGCCATGACCATTGGACAGCACGAATCGATCGCGGTTAAACCAATTCGGATCGCCTGGATTGTGCTTCAAAAAATCGCACCAAAGCACCTGTGCTATGTCTGCCATCCCCATTGGCGCACCGGGGTGTCCCGACTTCGCCTTCTGTACTGCATCCATGCTTAGCACACGAATTGCGTTGGCGCTCTGTTTACGTGACACAGCTTGTTCTACCATCAATCGAATTCCTTCAGTTTTTTACTTGTTTGTCATTATTGGCGAAGCGAAAGATTCAGTGCCCTGTTATATATGGCGGACCAGACACAACAGGACAAATGTAGGTGAGCTTCGGGGAGCCTTTGGTCAGGAGCGGTATTTTCTCGCACCTGAGTCTAATATGCCATATCTATGCAGCCCTATAGGACAATATTTTAAAGCTTAGCGGCATGAACGAAGGGACAACACGAATAGAGTCTGTAATAAGTAATTCCCCAAAAAAAACCTATATCAAAATATTTTGATATAGGTTTGAAATTGGTCGGCAATTCAGTTAAAGTTAAGGCCCTTAGAATGACTATTAAATTCAAAACATGACTGCAACTGCATTGAAGAGCGCCGGGAATTCTGACTCGCTTAGCCCGATCGAGTTGCTCACGGCACTGCATAAGGCCCTAGGCGATCATCTGAGACTGCAAATCCTGAGACTGCTCAAAAATGAGTCGTTTGGAGTATTAGAGCTCTCTCGAATTCTTGATATTCGACAGTCCAAACTTAGCCATCATCTAAAGATACTCGCTACCAGCCACTTGGTTTCCACCCGACGCGAGGGGAATTCGATCTTTTACAGGCGCGCGCTCCTAAGTGAGGATGATGTTCACGGTAATATCAAAAGAACGGTTTTTGAGAATCTCGACTCCGTTGTTGTTCCCAGCGCTCAGCTTAGGAAAATCAAGCAGATCCAGTTGGAGCGGGCCCAGCTTTCCCTCAACTTTTTTAACAAGAACGCGAATAAGTTTCGTGAAAAACAGGGGCTAATCGTCGAGCACGCAGACTATGCGAGCAGCCTGCACGATGTTATTACTGGCCTCGCCTTGAGTGAGAAGGCGGCTGTAATGGAAGTCGGCCCGGGAGAGGGGCAACTACTTATAGAACTTTCGAAGCGCTTCAAGAACCTAACCGCGCTCGATAATTCCAAAGACATGCTTGATAAATCCCGATCTGCGATTGCTGACAGCGGTCGAAGCGATGTTGAATTTATTCTTGGCGATACAGCCGTGGCTAAAAGACAAGATGTTAGCAGCGACCTGATTATTTTTGACATGGTGCTACATCACATCTCTTCTCCCGCGAAGACCTTTAAAGACATCGCCACCCTCCTTAACTTAAATGGCTATCTATTAGTAATAGAACTATGCAATCACGATCAGGACTGGGTTAGGGAATCTTGCGGCGACCTATGGCTCGGCTTCGAGGAAGGCGACTTGGATCATTGGGCCGAGAGGGCCGGTCTAGAAAAGCAACAGAGCTCTTATCTCGGACTACGTAACGGATTTCAAATTCAAATGCGAACATTTAAAAATACTGCATCTGGAACTTAATTATTAAAATTAACTACTCCTAATTGAAATTTATATTTTGACTATCTCAACTTAACTACTACTAAAAATTTTGAGGAACTACTAATGGCAGAATCAACACTCTTTACATCCGAGTCGGTATCAGAGGGTCATCCAGATAAAATGGCGGACCAAATCTCTGACGCAATTTTGGATGCTCTGCTAGAGCAAGACAAAAGTTCTCGTGTAGCCTGCGAAACCATGATCAAAACTGGCATGGTCGTCGTCGCTGGCGAAATTACAACAGAAGCCTATGTGGATATAGAAGACATCGTCCGCGGTGTTGTGAATGATATCGGCTACAACAATTCAGAGAGTGGATTCGATAGTAACACCTGTGCCGTACTCAATGGCATCGGTAAGCAGTCACTCGATATCGCTATGGGTGTCGACGATACTGCAGATCATGAGCAAGGCGCAGGCGACCAAGGATTAATGTTTGGTTACGCAACAGATGAAACCGATGTATTAATGCCTGCGCCAATCACTTATTCACACCTCTTGGTGAAACGCCAATCTGAAGTACGTAAAGATGGCACCCTTCCCTGGTTGCAGCCGGATGCGAAGAGCCAAATTACATTCCGCTACGAAGACGGTAGGCCAGTTGCTATTGATGCTGTTGTTTTATCCACACAGCACAAAGAAGAAATATCGCTGAAAGTTTTACAGGAAGCCGTGATGGAAGAAATCATTAAGCCGGTACTACCCAAGGCTTGGATTAATGCTGACACCAAATATTTTATAAATCCAACCGGCCGCTTTGTAATTGGCGGTCCTCACGGTGATTGTGGATTAACTGGTAGAAAAATTATCGTCGATACTTACGGCGGCATGGCACGCCATGGCGGCGGCGCCTTTTCTGGCAAAGACCCATCCAAGGTTGACCGCTCTGCTGCGTATGCAGCACGCTACGTCGCCAAAAACATCGTTTCTGCAGGCATTGCCGAGCGCTGCGAAATTCAACTCTCTTACGCGATCGGTGTAGCAGAACCTACATCTATCAGTGTTGAAACATTCGGCACGGGAAAAGTAAGCAACGGAAAGATCGTTCAACTTATTCGAGACCATTTCGAACTACGCCCAAAAGGCCTGATTAAGATGTTAGATCTAATTAAACCTATTTACAAAAACACTGCCGCATACGGTCACTTCGGCCGCGAAGACCTCGACCTGAGCTGGGAAAAAACAGACAAAGCAGATGCGCTTAAAGTAGCTGCTGGTTTATAACACACCATATAAGGAATACGACATGAACGATTTATCAGTACAAAATAAAGTAACTACCGAAGACTACAAAGTTGCGGATATAAGTCTGGCTGCCTTCGGTCGCCGTGAAGTCACATTAGCAGAAGCAGAAATGCCAGCATTGATGACTCTACGTAACAAGTACGCTGACCAGAAGCCACTCGCTACAGCGAAAATTCTAGGTTGTATACACATGACTGTTCAGACAGCTGTACTAATTGAAACTCTTGTAGCGCTCGGCGCAGAAGTGCGCTGGTCATCATGTAACATATTCTCTACACAAGACCATGCTGCCGCGTGCATCGCTGCCGCTGGAATCGCCGTTTACGCCTGGAAGGGCCAAACTGAAGAAGAGGGCGAATGGTGCATAGAGCAGACTATTCTAAAAAATGGCGAGCCTTGGGATGTAAACATGATCCTAGATGACGGTGGAGACCTAACTGGGATGGTGCATGAGAAGTACCCTCAGCTGCTAGAAAAAATTCATGGCATTACAGAAGAAACAACGACAGGAGTGCATCGCCTTCTAGAGATGTTGGAAGAGGGCTCATTGAAGGTTCCTGCAATCAACGTTAACGACTCGGTCACTAAGTCTAAGAATGATAACAAATATGGCTGTCGCCATTCACTCAACGACGGCATCAAACGTGGCACAGATATGTTGCTTTCTGGTAAGCAGGCATTGGTCGTTGGCTATGGCGACGTGGGCAAGGGCTCTGCGCAGAGTCTGCGCCAAGAGGGCATGATCGTAAGAATTGCCGAGGTCGATCCCATTTGTGCGATGCAGGCCTGCATGGACGGATTCGAAATTGTCTCGCCTTATATCGATGGTATCAATACAGGGTCAAGCGAAGGGATAGACACCTTGCTGCTTGCGAAGACAGACCTTATCGTGACAACTACCGGCAATATAAATGTGTGCGACAAGTACATGCTACAGACAGTTAAAAAAGGCGCAGTGATCTGTAACATCGGTCACTTCGACAATGAGATCGACACAGTCTATATGCGAGAAAACTGGGCTTGGGAAGAAGTTAAACCGCAGGTTCACAAGATTTATCGCGATGGTGTCGAGAACAAAGATAATTACTTGATCCTCCTTTCCGAGGGACGTCTAATCAACCTTGGCAACGCAACTGGCCACCCTTCACGGATCATGGATGGTTCATTCGCAAACCAGGTATTGGCGCAGATGTTCATGTATGAAAGAAAATTCGCCGATCTGCCTGCGGCCGAGAAGCAAAGCAATCTCTACGTTGAGGTTTTACCTAAGCATCTTGATGAAGAAGTTGCTGCCATGATGGTCGGCGGTTTCGGCGGAGTACTAACGAAGCTCACCGATGATCAGGCTAAGTATATTAATGTAGATGTTAACGGTCCCTACAAGGCCGATAGCTACAAGTACTAAGCAACAAATAAAAATAAGCACCAGGGTAGCTAAACTATGGATTCATCTAATCCATCAAAGTACAGCATCGAGTTTTTCCCACCTCGTACCGAAATAGGAGAAACAAAGCTGGATGCTGTGCATGCGGAACTAAACAAACTGGATCCTGACTTCTTTTCGGTAACCTATGGTGCTGGGGGTTCGACCAAGTCGGGAACGCAGCAGATGGTATTGCGTTATCAGGCAGCCGGCTCGTCATGTGCTCCCCACCTTTCCTTTGGGGGTTCAGGTGAGGAGGAACTAAGTCAGCTCTTACAGGTTTATATCGATGCCGGCATCAAACGCTTGGTCGCCTTACGTGGGGACATGCCCTCCGGTGTAGGTGCGGCGGTGCAACATAGTTATGCGAATGAGCTCGTCGAGTTTATTCGAACAAAGACCGGCGATCACTTTCATATCGATGTCGCCTGCTATCCTGAGACGCATCCAGAATCAAACAGCTATGCTAGTGATGTAAACTTCTTCAAGGGAAAGGTGGATGCCGGTGCCAACTCGGCGATCACTCAGTACTTCTACAATCCCGACGCCTATTTCCGCTTTGTAGACTATTGTAGAGCGGCAGGCATCGATATCCCCATTGTTCCAGGCATTATGCCCATTACCAACTACGCCAACCTCGCCCGCTTCAGCGCCAACTGTGGTGCTGAGATACCGCGTTGGCTGGGCAAGCGGCTGATGGGCTTTGGTGAAGACAGGGAGAGTCTGCGCAGCTTTGGTATCGATGTGGTTACCGAATTGTGCGAAGACTTGTTACAAGGTGGCGCTCCTGGACTACACTTCTATTCGATGAATCTCAGTCAGTCCGTTACCCAAATCTGGACGAATCTGGATCTTGGCAATCGTCCACAACGCGAATTACTGTAGGTATTAATCAATGCGACTCTCGCGCGTTTATCTCGACAGCCCGCTCGCGCTGAATGCGGTTATCTCACTTCCCAAAGAGCTTGCACATTACCTCAACAATGTCCTGCGTCTGCGTGTCGATGATGAGGTTCTCGTTTTTAATTCGCGGCAAGGGGAATTTTGCGCTAGGATAATCGCAGTTGCGAAGCGGGCCGTCGATATAGAGCTACTCGAGAAGACTCGCGACATACATGATTCGGCTGGACGAGCCTCCCTCTCGATTCACTTAATCCTGGGCCTTTCTCGCGGAGACAGGATGGACTTTGCCGTGCAAAAGTCCACTGAGCTGGGCGTTAATGAGATCACTCCTATCTACACCGAGTATGGTGAAGTAAGGCTTAAACCAGAACGGATAGAGAAGAAACTTCAACACTGGCAGAAGATAGCTATTAGCGCCTCTGAACAGAGTGGTCGAGTAGATATTCCGACGATACACAACCCGACCTCTCTGATGGAATTGTCTTTAGGTAAAATTGTGAACAAGTGGATGTTAGAGCCAAGCGGTTCTGACGCACTTCCCCAATCAATAGCGGAAAACAACATAGCGTTATTGGTCGGACCAGAAGGCGGCTTCTCTGAAAATGAGATCGGCTGGGCGCAATGCAATGATTTTCAGATCGTAGCTTTAGGCTCGAGAATACTGCGGACTGAGACTGCACCGTTAGCCGCGCTCGCGATCTTGCAGCACAAGTATGGGGACATGTAGTTAGGCGCTACTAAAATGAAGTCTAGAGCGACCCTATGCTAATGTGCTTTCCAGAGAAGTGAGGATTATAGCTTTACAAACCTAAGGCCTCGCCTTCGCCTAAACGTTTTGAGTGTGAAACGTAATCACTTAGGCTTGTCTATTTTTTTATAAACCGGATAACTGGATAGATCTCACGATTAATCTTAAGCGAGCTAAGCTCGGCTTTAAAAGATACTCTTGTGAAATTCTTCACAGCGCGATGTTCTTGCATTAGCTGTTAAAAATTGTGAAATAACTTTCCACAAAATGACGGAATTCAGAGCAAAAAACGCCTTTGAAAAAAGATGCTAGGCAAACTCATACTCTAAAGAAGAGTTGTTCTTTAATGCTTACTGATTAACGAATTCTGGGTAAGCTTCCATTCCACATTCTGACACGTCCACGCCATCCGCTTCTTCTTCCTCAGTAACTCGAAGACCCATGATGGCTTTGATTGCTAACCAGGTGACTAAGCTGGCACCAAACACCCATCCAAAGATCACTAACATGCCGACCAGTTGGCCTATGAAGGTCGCATCAGAGTCGGACAAGAGTACAGCGAAAATCCCGAAGATACCTACGGTACCGTGAACCGAGATAGCACCGACTGGGTCATCAATCTTCAATTTATCCAAAGTAATGATACTAAACACTACTAGTGTGCCGCCAACTGCACCAATTATAGTAGCAAGTAATGGAGTCGGGTCAGCAGGCTCTGCTGTTATAGCTACTAAACCGGCTAATGCGCCGTTAAGTGCCATTGTCAGGTCAGCCTTACCGAACATTACGCGAGCGACAAATAGCGCTGCGATTAATCCACCAGCTGCAGCTGCGTTGGTATTTAAAAATACGTTTGCAACTTCGTTCGCTACGCCGATGCCGCCCAGCTTAAGAGTAGAACCTCCGTTGAAACCGAACCATCCCATCCAAAGGATAAATGTTCCCAGTGTCGCCAGTGGCAGGTTAGCTCCTGGAATTGCCTGAGGCACACCAGTCGAGCTGTATTTGCCTTCTCTCGGCCCTAGTAAGATTACACCCGCTAATGCTGCGGTAGCGCCAGCTAAGTGTACGATACCTGACCCAGCATAGTCGCTATAATTCAATTCGAATAGGCCGAACACCGCATCTCCATTCCAAGTCCAGCTGCCCTCCATTGGATAGATTAAGCCCGTCATCACTACTGCGAAAGCGAGGAAAGCCCAAAGCTTCATCCGCTCAGCAACCGCACCGGAGACTATTGACATTGCCGTCGCTACGAAAACAACCTGGAAGAAAAAGTCAGAGGCGCCTGAATAGACTGAGTCTCCACTGAATCCAGCTTCTGCAGATTCGGCGAGCACCCTTACGATTGCTGCGTCGTCCATCTGCGCAACTGTAGTAACACCAGATAAGAAAAAGCCACCGTCATACATAATTTGATAACCACAAACCAAGTACATGGAGCAAGCGATCGCATACAGCGCAACATTTTTTGTGAGAATTTCAGTAGTATTTTTAGAACGAACTAATCCAGCTTCCAGCATGGCGAAACCTGCCGCCATCCACATCACTAGCGCGCCACAAATGAGAAAGTAGAACGTGTCCATTGCGTACTGCAATTCGAATATTTGATTTTCCATCAAGTACCTCCGGTTTATTTGTCTACTAGTTACTCTTCACTCGGCTAAGTAGACCGATATTTCCCCGATTTAAACCTTATTATTTACTTATACTGTTGCCGGGAAGTCTGGCTGGCGCCGCTAAATTTAGATGGCCTCATCTCCAGTTTCACCAGTACGGATACGAATGACCTGAATTAGATCTGCAATAAAAATCTTACCGTCGCCGATCTTTCCAGTATTCGCCGCCTTAGTGATTTCTTCGACAGTTTGATCAAGCATACTTGTTAAAATTGCTACTTCCAGTTTTAGCTTCGGTAGAAAATCAACTATATACTCGGCACCACGGTACAATTCGGTATGGCCTTTCTGCCGGCCAAATCCTTTTACTTCTGTTACTGTAATACCTTGTACGCCTATTTCAGATAACGCCTCACGGACATCGTCTAATTTGAATGGTTTGATAATAGCCGTGACTAACTTCATTAATTTGCTCCTTAGCTGTTTTTTCTCTACTTAACTTCTACAACTTACACAGCTACATGCAGGGGCCGTGCCACCTATTGAAAATTGTCTACAGAGCCTAAGTTTTGCAAAATTAAGATACCAATTTTTTTTAATAGCAAATTATTGAGCAATCTCAGTGCATCACAGTTTTTTATGCTCCAGAGCAGTGCGTTTTTTATACGACAGACAAAATTGAAGCCTTAGAAACAACTGGCCCTTCTAATTTTGGTACTAAGAGTGACGAGGACTTTAGCTGCTTAGCATTCGGCATCAAAATTGATGATAGAATAAACAATATTTTTTTGGCGCTTACTTCACGTTCGTTGCTGAAGCCTCATAAATAACTAGAGTTGAAGGTAATGTTCGACAAAAAATTTTTCGAAGACCTCAGTGCTCGCCTCTCCGCGTCAGTTCCTTTAGCTGCAGAAGTTCGGGAAGAGTTACGCACCAAGACAGAGCGTTTACTGAAGAGTAGCTTTGCAGGCTTAGATTTATTGAGCCGTGAGGAGTTTGATGCGCAGCGCAATGCCTTGGAACGTGCCGAGAAGCGTATTAGAGAATTGGAGGAGTCTCTTAGCGAGCTCACAGAGAAGATGGATCAATCCGAAGAGCAATCAACAAGCAAGTAATGTGCTCATCTGGAGTGGGCGTAACTAATTTCCTCCATCAATTCAGGCTAGCCTGGGAAAAAATTACATTACAAAAAATGAGCTAGAACCAGCTCATCTTTTGTAGATTGATTAACAGCCTATTCGCTACTGCTGACCATGTAGACAACAAGAGCTGCCAGATCTTCGTCAGTGCAAGTGAAGCATAGGCCTTTTGCCGGCATAGAGTTCAAACCGTTAATAGCGTTTGCGACTACAGCATCCATACCCTTCTCCATACGTGGGCCCCATTCATCGGAATTACCGATACCAACCTTTGGCGCGCCCGCTGCGCCAGTGCTGTGGCAGGCAAAGCAAGACATCATATAAGTTGCTTCTACATCAAACCCGTCTGTCAATTGCGCCAGCTGTACTTCCTGCTGGGAATTGTCAGCTGAAATTGCAGTTGCAAAAGAGGCGACCAATACGAATAGACATGCTTTAGGCATTGCTGACATAATTAATTTCTTAATAGTTAACACATTTAACTCCTCACTCATTTAAATAAATTCTAAATTCTCGATATTACAACTCTGCAGGGTTTAACCTGAATAGTTACTGACTAATCATGTAATTAACAAGCGTTTGCAAATTGTTATCGCTACAGGTCATACAAAGACCTTTAGGTGGCATTGCATTCACGCCATTCACTACATTTACCATCACGGCATCCATTCCTTTCACCATTCTTTCAGTCCAAGCATCTGCATCACCTAAAAGTGGCGCGCCTGCTGCTCCAGTGCCATGGCAGGCAAAACAGCTCATCTGGTAAGTAGACTCCACGTCAAATGTAGCGACTTCAGCCACAGCCTCTATAACCTCTTCAGCGACTTCTTCTATAACTGCTGCAGTCGGTGTTGCAGCTCTCGATAATGCAGCTGAATTGACAGTTAATACCTTACCTGCCGTTGAACCGACGCAGGACTGCCCTGCTAAACAAACTTGTCCTGCTGGACGAACATTGTCTTCGATGGATTGCTGCGCTACGGCATTACTGCCGAGAAGCAGGAAACTTAGATTCATCAGCGCGAATGTGAGTAGACGAGTTTTGGCAGTCTCTGATTGCACAGAAATAGTTCCTTTTTAATTTATAGATCGTGGGCGTTAGCTATGGGTCAACCTAATAACCGTCAAATCAAATTTTCGGTAGCGAAGGCGTTGTGCAAGGAAAATTGCAGGCGCATTATACCGTTTATTGAAGCTATCTGGAATACGCGTATGCGGTGTATTTTAGTACTATCAGACAAAACCTAGACAGCTACTTAATTCCCAATAAATAGGTTTAGAGGCGCGAGATGATAATACAAATCATTCGGATTACTGTTAATTCCATAACCAAAATAGAACCTCACTTCCATCTCACTTATCCCAAGCGAGGCTGGCACGAGATTTTCAACTACCATTAATTCTTCAACTGAAGAGAGAACCTTGTTAGTAGCACGGATAATGACGCCAGGATTAGCAGCAGAATCGACGAACAACCCTTGCTCGTTGAGGAAAAGAATCTGCCCACCCACTGCCGCAGCGATGACGAGGAAACCAGACTGACCTATGTGCTGGGAATCGATATCTATACGTGTGCTGATATCTAGAGAAGCACTGGGGACAAACTGATTGGTGTAACTGACTCCGTCATTGGAAGTGATACCACCACTAAAAGTTGCATTGACGGCGGCTCCTCCGAGGCTGGCACTTAAGCCCAATGGCACTAATTCTCCGCTGCTGAGGAGGGCATTAATCTTATACTTCCCGGAATTACCACATTCGTTTTTGACTGGTATATCGTAGGTATTTGCTAGCAGGAAATAATTTCCCGGCTGCAAAAATTGCGTCAATGATGAGTTACACTCGTTGCTAGATTTATCATCGAAGCTGATGACCTGCAGATTCTTATCGGCTATTAATAGCACTGAGTCCAATGTCGACGAAGTCATACCGAGGCTTAGTGTTGCAGGGCCTGTTAAGTTAAATTTATAAAGATCGATTGGACTGGTGTCGCTACTACCGTACAGTAATTCAGTCACCTTGCAGTCGTTAGCATCTAGAGCGTTAGAGAAAGAACCAAATTCTAGCTCGCTAACGTCACAGTTTATCGCTCCGTCGTATAACTTCTCTGCGCCGGCAATGTCGTCTGCTTGCAGCCGATCCAAATTACTAATGTTGGGCGCCATGATGGCTACATTATCTGATTCGTGATTTAATCCGATCGAGTGCCCTAGTTCATGAAGGGCGATACGCCTAAAATCTAAACCATTTATTCCTAAATTTAATATCTTGCCATCATAGACATCAAGCTGTTGATTCTGGTCAATAACGATGTCGGTCTCAACATAGATTGGCTCACCAAGAATAGCTGACTCAAACCGAGCTAAAGTAACAGCTAGTGTATTACTGCCGAAAGCAGAGCCACAGAGATCATCACTAAAGCCAACGCTATTCAGGTAATCGACCGCACATGGATCTTGATTTTCTTTCCGTAAAATAAAATTAAAAGATGTCTGAGTACTCCAGTCGTTCATGGCGGCGATGAAGGCCGCATTCCAGGTGATGCCGCTTGCTGAAGTTCCATCTATATCGACGTAGAACTCGATCTCACCGGTCGGCCACTTCGAGCCATTGATGTTAAATGCAAATGCCTGTGCTGACGATAACAACAGCAAAGAAAGACTAAACAATATTTTATTTATCTGGATCATATATCTAGGTCTAAATTGTCCTGCGGCTGTGGCTGCCGATGATGATCGGCGCTTGAGAATTCTTCATCCCATCTGACCAGTGCTTTGATCGGCTAACACTAGCCAGCAATGAGCTGCTATTTTAGATTGTAAGTACACTTCTCGCGCCAGTGATAACAAGATACTCCACTACTGCCTATAGGAACCATCCTGAATAGAGCGCCACCACTGTTCGTTGGATAGATACCAACCGACTGTCTTATTGAGACCAGAGTTGAAATTCTCTACCGGATTGTAGTCTAGCTCTGTGGATATTTTTGAAGCATCAATGGCGTAGCGCCTATCGTGGCCGGGCCTGTCAGTGACGAAGGTGATAAGCGACTTTGCCGATTCCCCTTTGGTGCAGGGCGAATCGGGAAACCGCTGAGCTAGGGCCTTATCAGCGGAGAAACGCGCATCGATCAATTCACACAAGAGATTGACGACATCTATATTCGCCCACTCATTGTTGCCTCCGATATTATAAGTCTCTCCATGACGGCCTTTCTTAATAACTAGCTCGATGCCTCGGTTGTGATCGTCGACATATAGCCAGTCTCGAATCTGCTGGCCGTCGCCATAGATGGGCAAATCCTTGCCGGCTAAAATATTGAGGATGCAAACAGGGAGTAACTTCTCTGGAAACTGGTACGGGCCGTAATTGTTCGAGCAGTTGCTAGTGGTAACCTTCAAACCGAACGTATGATGATAGGAGCGCACCAAATGATCGGAAGAGGCTTTGCTCGCTGCATAAGGTGAATTAGGTGCGAAGGGTGTCATTTCGATGAACGCAGGGTCGTCGTCGCTTAGCGTGCCATACACTTCATCGGTGGATACATGATGAAATAGATGATCTGATTTCTTGCCTTCATCGATCCAAAATTTCTTCGCTGCCTTCAATAGGCAGTGGGTGCCAACTATATTTGTATCGATGAATGCATCAGGACCAGTGATCGAGCGGTCGACATGGCTCTCTGCAGCGAAGTGAACAATTGTGTCGATATCGTGTTTTGCCAGAAGAGCATCAACTAAATCTTGGTCACAGATAGAGCCGTGAACGAATTCAAGCCACTGCTCATTGAGAATATTCGCGAGATTGTTTTTGTTCCCCGCGTAGGTCAGCGCATCGAGGACAATTATATTATCAATTGGGTTCGATGCGTGCCAAGAGTTGACGAAGCTTGTGCCTATAAATCCGGCGGCTCCGGTTACTAATAAATTTGCCATTACTTTAATCTCTTTCTAATCTTCTATCTTGGTTCAGATCGTCTCGATTCACTTACTAGCTATTTCTTTTAGTACTCGGTTTAGTTGAGCTTGCCAGTCAGCGCTGGGGCAATCAAAATCAGTCAATGTTCGAGAACGATCCAATACGCTATAGGCTGGACGTCGAGCCGGTGTTGGGTACTCGCTAGTCGATATCGGGCTAATGGGAATAACCTTGCTTAGCAGCCCTTCTTGCACTCCCTGCCTCTGTATCTCTAACGCAAACTCGAACCAGGTGATACTGCCGCCATCGGTCCAATGATAGATTCCCGCAGCGTTCCTATTCAGAATCATAGCAAAGATTAGAGCGGCCAGCCCATGGGTGGAGGTTGGTGAGCCACGCTGATCATCGACGACAGAGAGTTGATCCTTCTCTCCCATCAATCGCAGCATAGTCTTTACGAAATTATTGCCATACTCACAATACAGCCAAGATGTGCGGATTACCGTACTACGTCGCTTAGCCAGTGCTTGGATCTGTCGCTCACCGGCTAGTTTAGAGGCGCCATAAACTCCCAAGGGGTTCTTCTGTTGCCCCGGCTCGTAGGGCGTCTTGCTTGCACCACCGAAGACGAAATCCGTGGAAATGTGGATAAGCCTGGCATCATTCTCTGCAGACCAGGCAGCGATTCTGCCCACTGCCCCAGCATTTATCCGATAAACATCGATACTGTCTGACTCCGCCTTATCCACCTGCGTATACGCAGCCGCATTTACTATGACTGAAGGTTTCAACTCTGTTAGGACGGCAATAGCTGAATCCGCTTGGCTCAGATCCAATTCAGAGCGATCGAGCGCTTTAAACTGGTATTGAGGTAGTGGAGATTCGGACCACAGCCGGGAGAGTGTCTGACCTAACTGACCCGTAGCACCCGTTACAACGATGAGTGGGGAGGTCATGAAGTAGAAGAATAATGCGGCGCTTCTGCCAACAATAGACCGGCGCCGTCCTTCTCGGATAGTAGGGGAGAACCGTTCAACAGAGGCCATTCGATGCCAACTGCTGGGTCATTCCACAGCAGGCAGTGTTCATGTTCTGGACAATAATAGTCAGTGCACTTGTAATACAACTCTGCCGATTTGCTCACCACATAAAAACCATGGGCGAAGCCCGGTGGAACCCATAGCTGGCGTTTGTTCTGTGCAGACAAGATATCGCCAGCCCAACGCCCAAACGTTGCAGAGCCTTCACGCATGTCGACTGCCACATCGAAAACCTCACCGGAGACGACTCGGACGAGTTTCCCCTGTGGCTGCTTTAGCTGATAATGCAGCCCCCGCAGCGTTCCCTGAACAGAACGGCTCTGATTATCCTGTACGAAATTTAGGTAGATGCCCTGCTCATGAAACCAGGACTCTCGAAAGGTCTCCATAAAATAACCACGGGCATCGCCGTACACTGTTGGCTCTAGGAGCAACACATCGGGGATTGAGGTTTCGATTATTCTCATTTTACTCTACTGCGTATTTAAAATTTTCAAATCAATGTCTGTGCTGGAGGAGCTCGAGAAGGTATTGCCCGTAACCACTTTTCCCCAAAGACTGCGCCAAATTTTTAAGTTGCTTCCCATCGATAAACGACTGCCTATAGGCAACCTCTTCTGGGCAACCTATCTTCAAACCCTGCCGCTCTTCCAAGACACGTATAAAATTGGCGGCATCTAACAATGATTGTATGGTTCCGGTATCTAGCCAAGCGGTTCCACGATCGAATAGTTCTACCTTAAGCGCTTTGCGTTCGAGATAGACTTTGTTCACATCTGTAATCTCTAGCTCGCCTCGTGCTGATGGCTTAATCGACTTGGCTATATCAATGACATCGTTGTCGTACATATACAAGCCCGTTACCGCGTAATGAGATTTGGGGTTCTTGGGCTTCTCCTCTAAACCAATAGCGTTGTTATCACCGTCTAGCTCAACAACACCGTAGCGCTCTGGGTCGGTTACATAATAGGCGAATACGCTGGCGCCCTGTTCCTGCTGGACGGCATTCTTCAGCGTGTCCTCGATTCTGTTGCCGTAGAATATATTGTCACCCAATACCAGACATACTCTGCTGTCGCCGATGAAGTCTTCACCGATTAAAAAGGCCTGCGCGAGGCCCTCTGGCTTTGGTTGCTGCCGATAGCAGATATCCACCCCCCATTTTCGCCCATCGCCCAAGAGTGACTCAAAGGAGGCGGCGTCTTCCGGAGTGGTGATTATAAGGATCTCACGAATACCCGCCTGCATCAGGGTCGATAGTGGGTAGTAAATCATAGGCTTGTCGTACACCGACAGCAGTTGCTTACTGACCGAAAGTGTCATGGGGTGTAGCCGGGTTCCGCTGCCCCCGGCTAGGATTATTCCTTTTGTCATCTACGCTCTCAATTGAATTTAGTAAATAATTTTTATTCGGCGGTGTTTCGGATTCCCTTTACGATTGCCGGCAATTGCTGAAAAAAATCAGTGCTGGGCACAAAGCCTAAATCCGCTACCGCCCTCTCATTAGAGAACAGATTATCGGAGGTAAGATTGCGATAAGTCCTGCTACTTATCGCCCCACCCCCACTGGTAATCGAAGATACAAAGCCCGCGATTAATGCTGCGCCGTATAATACCATATGTGGTGTCCGCCAGACGGGAAATGGCTTGTCTAGCGCGCGGTAAATAGCCTTCTCGATGTCCTCAATTACGTACTGCTGCCCATCTGTTAGTGTATAGGCCTGCGCCTTTGTTTCGCGTACAGCAAGCACCAACAGCAGCGCCTGAGCAAGGTCGTCCACCGACAGAAGAGAAATTTTGTTCTTAAGCCTTGGTAGCGGTGGCAGCCTGCCCCTGTCTATCATCGATATCATACTGGCGATATTGCCCTTCATCCCGGGCCCATATACATTCACCGCCCTGAGAATCACCACATCTATTTTGCCTTCACCGGATGCGCTCTGCAGGAGCTCCTCTGCCTGCAGCTTGGACTCGCCGTAGGCCGTCAAGTCTCCCTCCCCCGAGGCCGCCGCCGCCGCAAGTGAGCTGCTGAGGTATACAATTCGGCTCACGCCGGCATCTATCGCGGCATCTAATAGATTGCGGGTCCCTTGGATATTAGTATCCACTGCCTGTTGTTCTGAGCCGTTTCCTACATGAGCAGGCCCGGCGAGATGGATGACCTGGTTTCTGCAGGAACAGGCTGCAACAAGACTAGCCTCATCCTGCATCGAGCCTACAATAGACCTGGCACCGAGCCGCGGGGGAATCTTGCTAAAATCTGATGGCTCGCGAACGAGTAACTGGATATCAAGACCATGACTGCTTGGACTTTCTAAGACTTCTTCGCTTTCTTGACCCTCTCGACCTCCTGGCACCACTTGACCTTTTTGCAGCATCAATTGCCGGCATAAGGCCTGACCTACGAAGCCTGTAGCGCCGGTAATTAGAATTCTGTTGTTCTCCGCTGTCACTGTTTGAACCACCGCCAGCCATGGGCACTAAAGAAGCGGATTGCTGAGCGTACAAACATCCTGACATGGCTAAAGCCTTTTCTGGCTGCATAGCCGCCTCCGTGAATAATTTTCATTGTCGGTAGATAGGCAATACGGCCCTGCTGCCTGATTCGCAGTGAGAGGTCGAAGTCTTCAAAGTAGAGAAAATAACGCTCATCGAAACCGTTGACTTCTGTTAGCACTGAGCTTCTAGACAGCATGCAGCAGCCACTGCCGATGGGAATATCCTTGTTAATCTGGTCATCGTGTAGGTCTCGCATCTCATAACTTGCAAGCCGCTTAGTAAAAAGTTTGTGTAAGTTCCTCGGCAGGAAGCCACGGACAAATAGAGTTAGCACCGAGGGATAACGCTTACAGAGAAATTGCCTCTCGGAGTTTTCGTGGCTTGCCATCGGCACGGCTAAGGCAACATCGTCATGATCGATTAAATAGTTAATCCCCGCGGCGAGAAACTGCTTGTCCAGCACCACATCTGGATTAAGCATGAGGTGGAAGCCTGCATCCAAATTGTTGATTATCAGATTATGAGCAGCGCCATAACCGACATTTCCGTGCCCATGAAGGAGACGAAGCTCTACTCCTAGCTGACCTGCCTGCCGCTGGTAGCCTTCGAAGTCAGCCAACGAGAACTGGCTGAGTTCTGAATTATCGATCAGATAAACTGGGATGGTTTGGGGGCTGCTGTCCCTTCCCGGCTCAGCTTTTTTTGGCCTTGGCCTTAGCTTTGGCGCTGGATCGGGATCATTATTCTCGAGCCGAGTGCCTTCCAGCCTGCTGCTCCCAAGATTTTCGCCACCTGGCGGCCTAGTTCTAAGCTCGGCGACACAGGAGAGAATCGAGGCTATGAGTCGCTCCAATTCCCACCTATCAGATTGATAGCAGACGATAGAAATAGACAGAGAATTGTTGGGCAGAGTAGGCACTCTTTAAGTTTACAGGCTGTTAGCTATTGTTCAACCAGCCGGTCACCGAACGGGGTAGCAACCACGCGCATACCGGGGGGGACATCCTCCGGGCTGATTCGTTTCGGGACAAAACGCTCAGCACGGCCGTCACCATTCTGGGCAGGATCATTGCCATCCGCCTGGGCAGCTAGGACCGCTTCAAATGGATTTATGCTCTGTGCTGTTGGAAGCTCCGTTGAGCCTCCCTGTTGCTCAAGAGTGATCGATGGGACTGGCCGGCTCAGTGGTGCGCTTGTGCCGAGCACTAGCTCGGCAGTATTAGTTCCCTCAGCACACCTCACACCTTGACCAACGTCTTCTAAGCAGGGAACGCTAACAGGGTAGCGAAGAGACAGCTTGCCGGCGCCAACACTCAGCACAGAATAACCCGCATGGTCCTCTATGGATGTGGCGGTATCCCCCTGACTGCGAACCAAAATAGATTCGCCACTCCTGTGCCGCAGGATAGCCGAGTAGCTGTCGCCGATACGGCTGGTTCCGAGCAGAGTGAATTCCGGTCCAGCCTCTGTGACACGGGACTCTCTCGACGTTCGGGTGGCGCCTCTTTCCCTGTTCTCGGCCACCTCAATGTCCTCAAACAGGGATAAGCCCTGATTCGCTTGATCGACCTGACCCGAATCCTGAGCAAAGGCTTGCCCTGAGCCTATAGGCACCGCGCACAGCACTAATAATTGTATTAGTTTACTCATAACTATTGGACGTATTGAGCTAATTTTTAGTTCTACCCAGAGACTAACAACTAAATGTTAATCTTCACCCTCGAGAGCTTCCTTCAAAGCGGCACTATAGGCACTACTGGCTGTTTGCATTGCCGCTAACTTGGCCTTTAAACGCTTATTCTCGCCGATTACAGACTGAAGAGACTGTAATTTACTTAAAAAGAATCGAAGTTCAGTCCACCATCCTCGAATAGCGCGGCTAGATTCTTTTTGTTTTCTGCCGCCGCGGCAGCTTGGTCGCCCAGGTAGCCGCTGCGGGCCGACAGTCCAGCTAATTGATTCAGAGAAAACAATTGTGCATAGGCTAGCAATAGCCCTCCCGTTGAGCGAAGTGCGCCAAGACTTTCGTTATCGAGCGAGTTTAACGCCTCTTCATCGACACGATACAATCCCTGTATGCTTTTAGGCTCCTTGTCATCACCTCTATCTGCTTTCAATGGCCACTCTTTAAGAATTCCCAACCCCGCAAGGGATGCGCAAGCCACCTCAGTCTTTTGCCGGTCGTTTTCGCAATCTTGGAGGAAAACTAGCATCTCGGCAGCTGCTGGGGCAAGCTTGCCCCCTTCATCAAATATAGCAATAGCTTCCTCTTCAGCGGAGAGGCGGTTCTCATCAATGCAAAGCGCATTGTTCTTCCCTTTCGCCAGCATGAACGGATAGCCACGCAGAACAGCGGGGACGGATTCGCATAACCATTGACCCTCCTGAGTGACGTAGAAATTTCGCTTGAATCCTAAGCCCAACAAGGCGCTGAGCTGGTAGCTCTCGTCTGCTTTTTTTATAAAGGTTAAAGTATAATGGGGCAAGAGCGCACTAATTTCACGCGCCAATACCTCCACCACATCCAGTTGGGCAGCAAAGTCGAAGCTCTGTCGGGGCAACCAGCGGGATTCGGCGTGCTTGCTGCGAGACACCACAATCCATGAAACCATTAGGGAACTCCTTTTAAATTTCTAAATTGCATCTATTAACAATTCTAACACTCATCGGTGGCAGATAGTCATATGCAGCGAGTAGGGGATCATTCCAGAAAAAGAGAGCGGGTCTGTTATCATTTTTGATTTCATGATTAATCGGGTCAGATTACCAACCTAACAGTAAGCATATTAACTTCAGCCGATTATCTTGCTGACCATATCCTCTTAAATACTTAACCGAAGGCAGGCCTTACATCTAGCTCGTTCCCAGGCTTTCAACCCATCCCAACTGCCCTGGCAGGCATATCTCCTTAAGGTCGTAGTTTGCCTGAACAAATTTTCGGGCATTGTTCCCTAGGCGCTCACGAGCTTTGCGATTATCAAGCAATTCGCACACTTGCTCGACGACCTGTTCGGACTGAAAGAAATTGACCAGCTTGCCTGTTTCATCGTGGAGGATAACTTCTGCTACTGGGGGGGTGTCGCTGGCCACGATAGCGCAGCCGGCGCTCATCGCCTCTAAAAGGCTCCAGCTAAGAACAAAGGGGTAAGTAAGGTATACGTGCACTGTAGAAATTTGTAATAAGGGAATGAACTGGTTGTAGGGTATCTGCCCCAAAAAATGCACACGGCCCCAATCTGTATCACTAATTTGGGCACGCTGCTCTTCAATGAAAATGTCCTTCCACTTTTTACCTCCCTCAGGTTTGGCCCCATAGCCTACCTTATCATCTCCAACTATTAGTATTCTGGCCTTGGGCCTGCGCTTGAGTATAGCGGGCAAAGCCCGCATGAAAATATGAAAGCCCCGGTAAGGCTCCAAATTACGGCTCACAAAGGTGATGACTTCATCTTGCCTGTTAAGCTTAATACTGTCGGCCAAAGTTAAGCTCACGCTGGCATAGGGGGCAACTGCACTTGTGTCGATACCATCGTGAATCACTGTGATTTTACTTTTGAAGGGCTCGGGAAAGGTACTAGCTTGCCAGTGAGTAGGGCAAAGCCCGGCATCGGCTATCTGAAAATGCAGCAGGCTGTTGGTATTTTTTAATTGAATTCTACAGGCATCTTCTGTGTTCTGTGGCGGGAACTCCGGGTCAAAGCCCACGTCAAAGCCACGGGGGCTGTAAAAGAATTCACAATAGATACCGAGTTTAGCCTGGGGCCACACCTCTTTTAAGAAAAGACTCTCACCCCAGCCGGGATGTGCGACGATAATATCGGGATTAAAACCTTCTTCTTTCAAAGCCTCCGCCGCTCTGAAGCAGGCCTGACCGCGGATGATTTTGCTTTCGAAGTCGGTAACCCAGGGGTGCAGCGTCGGCGTGTTTCCGGTGCTGATGCTATAAGGTACTACACGTACCCCTTGCCAATTCTCGACTTCTGTTTTCCGTAGGGTCATGGCCACAACACGGTGGCCTTTTTCTGCCAGGGCAGGTGCCAGAAATTTAAACTGGCCTGGGAAGTTTTGATGAATGAAGAGAATATTCACGGTAGGACTCTAAACACGCCGAGTTTAACCAACCAGACCAAAGACCTAAACACGAAGGCCTGTCTTTGTTGTGGCTGAGTAAGTGCGAATGCTTCAGCGCTATTCGCTCCTTCTGCTGCTAATTCTACAAGAGAGAGAACTTCCTCGTCACTGGGTAGCACAAATTCTGCGAAATTTACCATAGCTAATTTACGGCAGGCTCTTATTTTCCCGAGTGATTTCTCTTTGTCTGGATCGACAAGCTCTAATTTCGACTGATGTGTCAAAGTCAGAGTAGGATAAACCTCGAATGCATGAAATGGATCTAAGCGAGCAGGCCAGGGGTGTGCCAGAGATTCTAACTTTACCGATTCTAGTGCCCTTATCTTCGCTAGTTCTGCCCAAAGGTCTTCATATTGAGGGATGATGTGCTTCCAATCATAAATTTCCTGGGCACGCTGCAAGCCCGCTTTTCCCATTTGAGCACGTAATTCACTGGAGTTAAACAGCTTGGTAAAAGCGGCGGCGGTGGCTTCTACATCCACAGAAATCAAACTGCATGTATGTCCACAATACATATCATAGCTATCTATTCCAAGGGCGTGACGCAGAGCCAGCCCACCGCCGAAGCTGTTCGGGGGCATCAAGGTGGGGATTCTGAAGCCGTCGACTTCATGTCTTACGGTGTCTTTATAGCCGTCCCAATCAGAAACTACTACCGGTAGCCCGGCGGCCATTGCTTCAATCAATACAATGCCGAAAGTCTCTTGAATATTATCGGCCAGGGAACAAAAGATATCGGCTCCAGCCCAAGCTTGTTGACGGCTTTCTGCCAACCTCCCATCAAGCGTGATTACCTTCACCGAGGGGCAGGCCAATTGTGCGGCGTCTTGAAAGGCTTTCTCAATAAACTCATTGCTATGCCAGCCGCACTCGACCAACACTACAGATTTACACGTTGCCTGTGCTGCTTTTTCCAATGCCTGGTACATCGCCAGTGGATGCGCCTTAGCGTGAAATGATAGGCGCCCCATATAGGTTACAACGAGAGTGTCTTTTTCGACCCCAAGATCGGCTCGAGCCTGACTCTTCTGGGCATTACTAAAAGCGAAGTCCTTGGTATGAATGCCTAGGGGAATTACCGGAAGCTGTGGTAACACTATCTTGCTAGCCCCCAACCTATCTTTCAAATAGTCGGCCTGAGCCTGCAGTAGACGGTTAACATTGTCTTTTACAGCCGTGGATGTGCAGATTACTGCATCCCAAGGTTGCACTGGCTCAGTCAGTAATCCCGTTATCGAATCCATGCTCGCGGCTGACGACGTAGTGTGAGTAACACCGCATAAACTCCATTCGCCATGACCAAAAGCCGCACGGTGGAAAGCCTTCGCTCCTATGTCGGGGCCGGGGTAATACAGCAAACCCGGTTTGCTCAGAGACCCCAAATTGCTCCTGTCTACCTGATTAACGGATTCAGATCGACCCAAGCTGCGAGCCTGCTGCAGAAAAAGCTCGGCATGTTTCGCCTCCTCAACCTGGACCCAGAACTCTTCTGCCTTGCTATAACTAAAAAAGGCACGGAGAAATGATTCACCAGCCGCGTTTCGACCCATTAGCTTTGGCCCGTTGGTCGTGTAGGCCTCGGGGTGGTAGTAAATACAACTGTTCATTTGCTTTGACAGGCAAGTATGTTCTTAGCCGCCGGCCTCCGCTCCTTATGAGTTATACTCACAGATATTATCCTTTAAATAAGGAAGGCAGCTGAAGCTGCATTCCTGACAAAGCTTTTCGTTGCCGCAGTTGGATTAGACTTCTATTGTTTCCTGGTCTAAAGCGCTCTGTAGAGCTTGAGCGTAAGCATTCCTCGCAGTCTGAAAGGCCGCCACTTTTAATTCCATTCTGGCAAGCTCAGACGTAACGAATTGCAAAGCCTGTATCTGTGCCTTAGCGTCATCAGACATATCATCTGTTTCGTAGTCTTTATCGTCTATTGTGATTTTTGGCATCGTGGCTTCCTGTGGGTTCGCTGTTTATTTGGAAAAGACCAAGCTTTTGGCCGCGTTGTTAACAGTATCGAATACTTGTTAAGGCTTATTATGGCGTGATACGGCTTTTTTTTACAAGCCAGTTACTCAATTATCTCCGCTTCCATTAGATTCACCTTATGGGGAAAAGCCAATGTCATGCCATTAAGTTCTCCGCTCGTCTCGGAAAATATTGGCGAGCCTTCGCTTTGATCCCATCGTCTGGAATTTCTGCCTAGGCCCCACTGCTGTAGGTCGTGCGCCTGGATGATCCCGGCGACTACCACCACACACTTGAATTCAGCACTCTGTTATGGCCCAACCGATACCCTTTGGGTAAAACCGCCTTGTTAGAGTTGACAGTTATTAGTCCTTTTACAATTTTTCCCAAAGGCGCAAGAAGGGATCGTGGCGTACATTTCATTTCAAAAAATATACGGTGTGGGCAAGGGCCTGTTACTGCAGTGTTAACTATCTCCAGACCCTGCCCCACAGCTAAAGCCCTCTTACTAGTTTCTACTCCTCACTAAAGCATCGGCCGGTGGAGTGCCAGTGCACTGAGCTTACGCACATCGTTTCAATCACTGCACAAAATGTCCGGTTCCTACTGCACTGCATAAATAATATTTCTAACTTCCACATAATAAAAAGCCCCGGGCCATTACTGGGCCGGGGCTTTTTAATTTTCTTCAGTATCTTAAATCAAATACCAAGATGATTTTCCTTTCGGATTCCGCTTTTACTCCACGCTCAACAAGAGCCTGGAGTAAAGGTGTCAGGATCCTATTACGCGATAGCTGTGATATCTCCGGAGGTAACAACAATACCAGTCGCTGCAGTTACACCCGTAAGCTTTATCAACTGGTCATTTGCGCTTAATCCACTAACGCCGTCTGACACAAGGAGATACGTACTCGCCGCAGCTATAAAGACAGCAGCTTCACCAGCAGTATTAGTCGCTGCACTCATCCCGGCCTCGACTGCTACCAACTTGGCCGCTAATGTGTCGGCTGTGCCAGCATTGAACGTCGCCAAACCGGTAGCAGATATTACAGCCTGCGCTACAGCGGACGTTCCTTCAGCAACCAGAGTGATTGCCTTGGTGAAATCAAGCTTATCAACCCCAGTGGCGTAGTCAGTGATAGTAGTGAAAACCGTGGCAGAAGCTGCCGCACCACTACCGCCTGTACCTGTTGCGCCACCAAAAACAATTGTGTCTGCACCAGCGCCGCCAGTTATAACGTTTATACCATTACCTACCGTTGTACCAGTTGTTCCCGTCGCAATAGCATAAGTACTACCAGCCGTACCAATCGTGACAGCTGGTGTTGTAGCCTGGTTACCATCTACTAGCCAGGTCAGTATGATTACACCCGTACCACCTGCCGAAGCAACTAAGATGTTATCCAATGCCGCATTGGCATTGATAGTAATAAGATAAGCAGCAGACTGTGCAGCAGGTGTCGCATTAGCCGCAGCAACGTTTTGTATAGTGACGCCGTTAAGGACCATGGTGTCAGTACTACCACCAGAAGCAGCATTAGTAGCTATAGTGATTGATTGTATTTCTCTAACACCACCAGAGTCAGGATAGATTTCGTCAATACCACCACCGGCGTTGATTGTGTCTGCACCAGCGCCGCCATTGATTGTATCCGCACCACTACCTGAAGTGATGTTTGCTTTACCAGCTGCACCTGCGTCTAGGTTGTTGTTACCAGTTGATCCAGAAGCGTTAAGAACCAGTTCACTCAAAGCAGTACCTACAGTTGTAGTGAGGTTATCAGCACCACCATTATCAAAGGATAAAGCGATATTATTACTAGCACGGGTGCCGGTTAGCGTCATGTTACCAGTCTCATTTACCTGATTTACTGTCAGCTTGGTGATTGTTGCGGCAACTAAATCTACATCACCGGAGTTGTCAGCATCAATACTTTTGGTGACAACTACGTCAGTCATGGTTGTAGTAGCCTCACCAATGGTCAATGTACCTGAGGTTACCGCATCTGCTCCAACCGTTACGACTGTAGAAGCAATAGTACCAGTAGTTTTGATCTTGCCATCAGTCCAGTTAAAGGTGGAATCAGCCCCCGCAATAACCGACAGCTTGGCTATATTGCCATCGTGAGCAATTACGGTGTTGGTATCCATAACAATGGATCCACGTGTTCCCGTAGATATGCTGTAATTGCCCACTGCCAGAGTTGAAGTTGACTGGACATCAAAACCAGTCAAATCCATTGCACCTCTACCTGTAGCGGAAATAGCCAGTGCGCTTATTGCGCCAGATCCAATGGTCAAATCACCAGCAGACATAGTAACAACAGCACGATCAGCAACACTAATATTTACCGCGTTGATTGAACTGTTAGTTGTGGTAAATGCGCCGCCAGGAATAACAGAGGAATTAATACCCGTGGCACTAACTGTAAAGGTATCCAGATTGCTTGTCTTAGATGTAACTAACTGAGGAGTAATCGTGCCTCCACCAGAAGCAGTCATTGAAATTGTCTGCATAGCGAGAGAATTACCAGTGGCACCGATTGCCGCTAAGGTCAAGTCAGCACCTACGCCACTGGAGACCAGTGTTATAGATTGCAATCCGGTAGCGGTGATAAGGCTACCAACTATTGCGTCACCGGCGGCAGCTGCCGTTACGGACAAAGTTTCAAGTTTCGCACCAAGAGTAAGGTTACCTACATCAACAGCAGTGTTTGCAGCCGCACTAATGGTCAGCGATGTGGTATCGGCATTATCAAGGGCCAGTGAAGTAGTATCGTTAACCACTGGACTGGCAACCGTTCCACCCGTGCTGTTTATAGTTACTGTTTTAGCATCTGTAAAGGCAAGACTGGAAAGCGTAGTAGCCGTAGGAACAGTAGCGCTATTCGCATTGGCAGCAAGATTTATTGTAACTCCAGCATCCGCAACGGTATCAACAATTATCGCGCCAATGTCGCCAGCAATGCCGGCCGTGGTGAGGTCATCACTGATTTTTAAAGTAGCACCAGTACTCAATGCTTTCAGCGTCGCCCCTGGGGCACCAGTTGTACCTGATTCTACCGTTACAGCAGTAGTACCTGTGATGTTAGTGAAATCAAGGAAGGTAGAGGCGCCAAAGGAAAGCTTCAGATTCTCAACAGCACTAATAGTAGGAGCCATCCCTATACTATTAATGTTTGCTGTTAACGTATCAGTGTCCGCACCACCCGAAATTGTATCTCCAGAGGTCAGATTTGAACCGGCGTTAATTACGTCGTTACCAGCTCCACCGTCGATATTGTCAGAACCAGTTCCGATGTTAAGTGTATCAATGCCGCCACCAGCCACTACAACGTCATTACCTGTGCCATCATTAATAGTGTCAGTAGTTGCACCACCTGTAATCGAATCGTTTCCAGCTCCACCATTCAATGTGTCGACACCGCCGCCACCTGTAATAGTGTCATTACCAGTGCCACCAGATAGGACATCGATAAATGCAGTACCAGTAAGCGTATCCGCTCCGGTACCTGTAGTAATAGTATTAACTGTGTCACTTAATGCGGTTGTTGGAGTAAACCCAGAAGGCACGACCGTCATGGCCACAGTCGAAGTACCAGCGTTCAATGTGAAGGCTTCACCAAGACCCGTTAGGCCTGCCGCGTTGACAGATGCAGTGCTCTTACCACTCGAAGTAAGATTTAGAGACTGTGTACCCGTGGCAACAACTGTTGTGAGGTCATTAACCCCAATCGTAGTACCAGCAGTAGCAGAGGTAGCAGCAGCAGCAGCGATAGTCAAAGCCGTGTTGCCGGCTCCACCAGTCGTCACGTTAACAGTTTCCATATCTAGCGCTAACAGAGTAGACGTGATGGCACCAAGGCCTGCTGAAGTGTAGTTCAAGGTATCAGTAGCACTATCCGTCGCAAGGTCAAGAGTTACCGTGCCAGACGCCAGGCTCTTAGCATCAGTAACCGCTGAGTCTGTGTAAGTACCAGTACCTTCAAACTCCACGTTTGTGATTGCGGTGTTGCCAGAAAGAACACGGGCATCTACGAGGCCGGCAGCCTTGAGGCGCAACGTTTCAAACCCAGAGATTCCGCTCAGGTTATCTTGCGTTATCGCAGTCTTACCCCAATCATTTGTTCCACCAATCTCTAGTATGTCTGTACCGGCACCGCCGACTAGGACATCTTTCTCGGAAATTGTAGAAAGGAAATCAAGTCGATCATCGCCAGCACCCATTGTAACTGCGGAGGCAGGAGAAGCACCTCGCGTTAGGGCAGCAACGATGTTACCTGTCGCTGCGCTTGCATCGAAAGTGGATGTCTGAGTCCCGGCTACCGCACCAGGAAAGCTTGCCACAAGATTGGCTGTTGAAGAGCCTGTTACTACAATGCTTTCAAGGTCAGCACTAGCAATCGTCAATGCATTGGCCGCTGTGCCTGTCACCCCGCCGATTGAAAGGTTGACTGTTTCTATACCGTTATAGGTAGCAGAGGTAGCAGCAGTTAACGCCGATGCGCTTGATGCGATAGTGACTGAATCCGCTGTCCCTAAAACGGAAGCGGCAGTCGCTGTAACAGTCGCACTCCTCGAAGTTGATAGTAAATGCAGGTTAGGCGTGCCTGCGATGCCGGTAAAAATCGTATCGTTACTACCACCGTTTACGTAGAGGTCTGTTAACCCCGCCATCTGGGCTGCGTCTAGGGTGTAAGTACCAGTTGTGCTGTTGTTATAAATGGATAGCTTCTCGACGTTCGCTGTGGCAACGCCCGCAGTCGAAGCGGGGTTTGGTGCGCCCGCAATGGAGACTAGCAGCGTATCAATGCCGGCACCGCCGTCAATGCTATCGCCTGTAGTAAATGTGTCTGTTGCAGGGACAGTTACTGCGGTTTCTACAGAACTGTAAGTATCATCACCGGCGCCGCCAACGAAGCCCGCACCGAGGTCTAGGCTAGCCGTGAGCGCGAAAGTGCTCGCAGTTCGATCAATAGCAACTTCAGCAGTAGCCGATGTTACGTAACCAGTCGCAGTAGTTGCCTGAGTAGCCGCAGTAGTTGCCAGTGTGGCAGCAGCGGTGTCGTCGGCCGCATCAGCAGTCGCCGCAGCAACCGTAGTATACAGTGCAGTAGCAGTAGTCGCGGCAGTGGCAGCAGCGTCAGCGGCATTAGCAGAAACCAGAGCGGCATTAGCTGTTGCTGTGTCAACGATTGCAGCAATCGCAGTAGCAGCCGCAGTGTTTGCAGCGGCGCCAGCGGTAACCGCGGTATCAGCGTCGGCAGGAGCGGCCGCGTCAGTGATGACCTTAGCGGCAGCATCAGCAACAACCTTGTCAGCGGCAACGACAGCAGCGGCGGCGGCGGCAGTTGATCCGTCCAGTTCGCCTTTCGCAGTCACAACAGTTGCGGCATCCGAAGTAATGTTAGTCAGAACCAGCTCGGTGTTCAGCTCTTGGGTAATAGTGTGGAATTCAGCTACGGCTGCCTGATTTTGAAATTTTGCAGCGTAGTCACCAAAAGTTGCATCTGTAACAGACGCGTTGCTCAAGAAATCAGACGACGCGATCAACACATCCGCCTGAGTCGAGCCAGAGTTCAAAAGACCGGCAACTATTGTAACGCCTTCGGCCAGGGCAGCTGCGGAAAGACCAGGAACAATCGCTTCCAAAAATTCTTTACCGAATTCTTCAGGTGTCTGGAAGCTAGGATATTTTGCCTTCCAGGCAGCAGTACCAGTAATAGAGGCGCCGACGCCGGTCATGCCGGATTTTTCGTAGTCGGCGACCAAAGCGCCTAGTTTTACGGTACCTGTTGCTTGATTTGTCGCTAGGACTGATAGCTCAATGATGTCGCTTCGAATTGCAGCTGTTATAGCCATGTATTAAAACTCCTCAGAGGTATGAAATCGATTTCAAAAATTATTGTTCCAATGCTGTGCGGCCTGTCGGCACTGCTCCAATCATTAGTTCTAGTATTATAATCACGGCACCCCCTGTAATTGTGATCGTAATCACAAGTAGACGGCATGTCCTGAAAATTCTGTTTACATCCATACTACAGCGCGCACAGCAGTGCTTGCAGAAGTAGGTATCGGCGGAATGTTACAAGCTCTTTAGGCTTAAAACAACTGTTGGTAGCTTTTTCTCACGATATTTCGCTAAATTCTTCATTTATTTGAGAATTTTAACGAGATTAACCTCAATTTTAGCTGATCGCTCCGTTTCAGGGGGGAGAGCATTTTTATAGATAGTGGGGGACAGGGCTGAGATTTAAAACAACCAGCCAAGGCCAAGGGCGGCGCTGGTATCATTACTCCGAAATAATTCCAGGTTGCTGTATTGCCGCTGATGGTAGAGGTTAATCATAAAATTGGCGCTCTTCCCAAGGTATCGGACAGGCCGGCGATACTGCAACAGCAGGTAGTTGCGCTTTAGTGAGCGTGCGGAACCGTCCTTCAGCAAGGGGCTGTAGCCGCGCCTATCCTCTATATTGGTATGGCTAAGCTGCGCACGCAGCGAGGCTGTTTGCAGGCTATATTGCCAACTTATATTGGACTGCCAGCCCGCCCTGTCACCGCCCAGCCTCCCGCTATTAGCGGCAAGATTATTAATACGGCTCAAGTCGACACTAATTTGTTGCCGCCCCCCATAGCCAAATCGAGGACAGCTAACGCCAAGCGATACCTTACTTTCCAATCCGTCCAGGCGGCTCTCTCGATGAAAGTCTTGGTGTTGAACGGCAAGCTGGGAGTACGGATTACAGCTACGATCGCTCCCAGGCTGATAGCGAAAGCTAGCATCGAGCCCAGTAAACAAAGAGCTGCCCCCATATTGAAGGTGGTTCACGCCGGCGGCAGCCTGCCAGGAGTTGGCCCTGCTCGGCTTCAAGAACTGATAATTAGCGGCTAGCTGCAATAGGTCGGACTGTTGATAGTCGCTATTGCGAGAGCGAATCTCCACCCCCCAGTTTTGCTGGCTCTGGGGAGCCAGTCGCCGCTGCCGATACGCCGCCCGCGCGCTCAAATAGCCGCCGCTTTGGGGCCTGAAGTCAGGGCCGAGGCCGAGCTGAACAGGCTCGCCGGAAAGGGTGAGGGTAATTTGCCCGGAATCAGGAGCACCGTTCAGATTGTTATCATAGCCGCCAAGTACTTCTGCTTGAACGCTGGACTGACGTGTAAAGGCTCGCCACCGCTCTTGCCGGCCTTGCAACGCATCGCCGACGCCCTCGGGCAGGTCCTGTCGTGCAATCAACTGCTGATTCATCTCCAGCGCCGTAAAAAGCTGGCCTACTTCAAATAGCGCCTGTGCATAATCGATGCCCGCCGCACCATTTTCTGGATTCAGCAGCAACGCCCTCTCGAGTGACTCTAGGGCACCTGCAAGATCAGAGCTATTAAGTTGGGCGGCACCATAGACCGCAAAAAATTCGGAACTTTCCAGACACTCGGGCAGCAGCTGGCTAATCTGCTGCAAGGCAGCCGAATCAACGCCCTCAGGTTGATAGAAGGCAGATAGGTCGGGGCAAGCGGCAAAGGAACTAACTGGGAGTAAGCCGGCAAGTGCCAGTAACACTAATTGAAGTGGCCTGGATAAGTATCTCGCGAGCCGTATGTCCTTGTTCAATTCAGCGCACATCCCTGATTTGGCGGGCTCATTCGTCATTGCCGCGATTATGGTTAATCACAGGTCAGCATGCAATGTTAGAGAGGGCTAGATTGAAAGAACTATAGCCGGCCGCCGCTTAATAGACGCAGGCTTGGCTGAGCCGAAGAATCTCCACTGTCTTCCGAATCATTGAGAGCCGGCGCAAAAAGAACGTGGGGGGTCTTTAGCCCGCTTAACAAGTAGCTGCCCTGAGACTGCAAGCCTTCATCACGAAGCTGCCTTCCAGCACACTCACCTATTAATATTGGCTGAGCAAGCTCGGCGGTCATTTCCTGAATTCGCAGCGCGATGGATACGGTCTCACCAAGCAGGGCGTGGGTGCGGCGATGCGCCGGGCCAATAGAGCCTATTAGCACGGGGCCCTGCTCTATGCCTATGCCCAAGGCCATAGGCTCCAACCCCTCGAGGGCGTGTTCGGGCAGCAGGTTTCGATAAACCGCAACCTGCATCTCCTGACCTGCTGCCAGTGCCTGAGCGGCAGACTTTTGGTCGTAGCCGTCCCAGACGGCTAGTAGGCTGTCCCCCTTAAATTCGTGAACTCGCCCCCCGTGACGTTCGATGATTTCGGCGGCACGGGTAAAAAAGTAGTGAAGCACAGCCGCGGGCTCTTCCGGCGGCCTTGTTTCACTAAACGCCGAAAAGTTGCGCAGGTCAGCGCTCAAAAGGGTCACATCACAGCGCCTGGCATTAATGCTGGAGCTAGGCAGGCTATAGGCTATTTCCTTAGCTATATTGTCAGGCAGGTAGCTATTCAGGTTAGTAAATACACGGCCACGTTCAGAGCGCACCCTGCTGAGCTCAAGCAAGAGCAGGAAGCTAGCGGAAAAGGCACCATATAAGGCAGGGAAGAGCCAGCCAAGCCAGAGATCTGCACCTTGCAGTAGAGCAAGATGAAGTGTCAGAGCAACAATGGGCAGTACAGCTGCCGCTGCAGGCAAACCGTAGGCCCTAGTCCTATCGCTGCCTATGGCCAAGCGATAAAGCGCCAGCGAAAACATCAAACAGAGAAGGCCTTTAAGAGTATTAGCGCCACGCGGGGTGTAGGGCACCGCCATATCCAACAAACTACCCAACATGCGGGCCTGCAGCTCAACACCGGCTGCCGCTCCGTTATAGGGAGTGGGAACTATGTCGCCCATGCCGAAGGCCGTACCGCCAATTAGCACCCACGCATTATCAAGCAGTCCTTCTTCGATATTACCATTGATGACATCCACAGCAGAGACAGCGGTATAGGCCGAGGGGTCCTTAGCGAAGGAGATCCGTAGATTAGCATCCCGATCGAGGGGAATATCAAGGCCGGGATAGGCATCGAGCCTAAGGATATAAGCCGGATCCAACAAAGAGCTTCCGGGGACAATGGACGCCCGCCAAGGGCTGAAATTGCTTGCCTGCAGGAAAGCTGCCAGCGCAAGCGTCGGATATGCCTGGCCTTCGGAACAAACAATAGCCGGAGACTTACGAACCGCGCCATCGGAAGAGATAATAGGTGTAATGTGGCCCTTGGGTACCGACGCGAACCCGCTGTGAGGCGCAAGATAGCCACTGGCAAGTGGCAGCTGCATCCCTCCGCCGGCGTTGTCACAGCTAATCCCTGAAAGCGAATGGGTCATCTTACCAGCCGCAACTGGCTGGCCGGGTCGAATGGCTGGAACTTGGGCAATCACCGCGCCACGGGCATTCTGTAATGATGCAAGCAAGGCATCGTCGCCGGGCCGCGCCTCAGGATAGACAATGTCATGCAGCTGCAATTGAGCGCCGGCACTATCGACAGCATCTACTAAAGTGGCGAGTTGCTGGCGAGCCCAGGGCCAAGGGCCTATTGCAGCTAGGCTCGCCTCATCAATAGCAACGACAATGATACGCTCTTCACGCGTCATCTGTGGCGACAGGGTCCAGCCTCTGACGCCCAGACGCTCTTCCAGATTTACCAGGCTAGCACCCGATACAAGGAAGAGCCCTGCGCACAATAATAAAGCCGCAATCAACACCAACAGACGCCCGATACTCGGCGCAAGTTGCAGCAAAAAGTTCAGAGGGCTTGCAGATAGGTGCTTAGAGTCAGACATTCTACTGGCTGTTCCAAAGGGTTAAACCCTGGATGTCTCCCTGCAGTAGTTGTTGCTCGAAAAAATATCCGGCTTCCGAGCCATCGAAGCTGACCGCTCCCGCGATACTCTGGCTGTCTGTGCGGTTATGGAAAAAACCGCCGCCGAACAATCGGCCACCGGCAGCAAATTCAAGTTCGCCGGTTAGGCTGTGCTTGAGGTTAAGTAGGGTGGTGAAGCTATTTTCCTGGAAATCGATATCCAGTGTGCCTCCTCCGACTTCCATCGCCACTACACCGCTAGAGGAGTTATAGAAGGCCTGGGCACTGCTGAGGCCAAAGCTGACAACGGTAAGGCCGCTGTCCAGACGCTTTTTGTCATTTTCGCCGCGAAACAAGCCATAATCGAAGTTGCCTACGGTGACTTTCTTTCCATTTCGAGCCTCATCAAGGGAGAGGGTAATACGCTCTTGGGCACCGAGCCCAGCGTTGGAATATCGCCCCCAAATCAGCTGTCGATCAGCTACATCGGCAATCTCTATCGCCTGCTCAGGCGTAAATTCCGGCCGAGGTGCCGGCTCCGGTTCCGTCGCTACTTCTTCGAGGTCGCCGGCGACATTATTTGTTACAAGAACCGCCGAATTTGTTACAAGAACCGCCGACACTTCTTCAACACGCGCCCCATTATTCTCAGCGCTCGAAGCTTCATCAGCGCCTTGTGAGCTACGAATAGCCTGTTGAGCCCCGGTTCGCATTGCTGTCAAATTTTGCGCGCCGGTTACAGGCACAAGACGCGGCAGGGGTGTGCTGCCATCTAACTCAATGACTTCCATCGCGGCACTGGACAGCTCGATGGAATTAGTGCCACAGGGGCCAAAGGCATCGGCACGGCAGTCTTCAGAAAACGGAGCCAGCACTATGGTGCCTTCATTTACCAGGGCCCTAGTACTGCCGGCTTTAGCGCTGACAGTAAAATCTGTACCACGGACGCCGATAGCGGCAATAGGTGTATTCAGGCGAAAGCGCTGGCGTGCAGCCTTAGCGGCCTTGCCGGAAATGGCCCGGGTTACGCCTTCGATCAGGTCAAATTTAACGGCGGAAAGCGCCGGTCGAGCAGGATCATAGTCGTAGCGTGTTATTTCTAGGCGGCTGTCTGGCCTTACGCTAAGCAGTGCATCATCCACGAAGTGAATGTGAACATGGCCGTTGGTTGAAGTTACAATGCGGTCATGAACTCTTACCCGTGACCCTGGCTTCACTGCTCGGGACAGCGTTGGTGAGCCGGACTCGATAGTTGCCTTGCCGAGAACCAAGCTTACCGTGCCTACCAGCGCCCGGGAATTTACGCCGGCTTGCTGCTGTTCTGGCGTTTCAAGGCCATAGGAAGGCGCCGCTAGCAGAGCGAAAATAAGCCCCCTAGACGCAAACACGGCTTTAATGCCAATGAATCTGGCGAATTTGGCGAATAGTTGGTTGGTCATATTCTAAACTTTAGGTGTCCGTTTATTAGATAATTAGCCGAAATTCGAGGCCGTGCCGCTAAAAAGTGCCGACGCAAAACTTGGTCTGACCGTTATTTTGCTGATCATCGACATTGCTTATAACACTACTTAGGGCGCTGTGCCATTAGCGCAGAATTAAGGTCTTATACTTGAGATATATAAAAGTACCTCAGGGGCTGGGGCTGGGGCGTGATTCAAATCACATGGCGCCCGCATACCTGCTTTTGCTAATTCATTTAAAGCACTTATAATGCGTCATCAGCCCTATTGAGAGCTGTTATCAGGTTTATAACCGGGCTCTATATTTGATGGTAGTCACTCCCGAATTGTTGCGCTCCTTCTCTATCCTGAAGACCCTTGCAGACGACGACCTGCTGGGCCTCGCTCAGCAATCATCCCTGCGCAAGTTTACCAGGCGCGCCATCGTGCTGAATGCCGGCGAGAAAGAAGAGCATGTTTGCCTATTATTTGAAGGCAGGCTTCAGGGTGTAGATTTTACTATCGATGGACGGGAAGTAGGCCTTTATTTTGTGCAGCCTGGTGAATTTTGCGGTGAGTTGGCCTTGTTCGACCAGGGCCCACAGCCTGAGTACGTTATCGCGTTAACGCCATCAGTCGTTGTATTTGTTCCAATGAGCGGCTTACGGAAAATAATGAACAAAACCCCCATTGTTGCGAATACCCTCGGACTAAAACTGGCAGGCCGGGTCAGGCAGATGATTTTTCAGCGTTCTTTGCTTGGCTTGCCAAATATTTCTCAGCGTGTGTGTTGCCAGCTCTGGGCGCTGGTGCCGAATAAGGATAGAGAGCCCGATGCCGCCAGCGCTATTGCAAACCCGCCAACTCATATGGAAATAGCCATTATGCTAAATGTGAGCCGGGAGACGGTAACCCGTGTATTTCAGACTTTACAAAAACGGCAGATAGTAAGACGTGATGGATCTACGAATTTGATCATTAACGAGGTCAAGAAGTTAAGGGACTTCGCTGAGGGCAATGATACAGTTTGAGTGTTTTAGTTCTTGGGCTCTATTTGGTCTGTCCATAGATCAGAGGTATTGATCTTAGGTCAGATTTTTCTCGTAAAAGTCTGCCTCGGACCCTCATTTGTACTCTCCAAATTTGAGAGCTTGCCATCGAATGTGGGGTTGCATATTTACGTTTTCGCCCCATCTAGAGATCGTTGAAACAAAAACTCGGAACCTGCTCGATTTCGCGAGCGAATTTCGCAGAGCTTGCGAATTATCAAAGATAAAGAAAATAAACAAGAATTAGCTAAATGAATCAGAATAAAAAAACCACGAAATACCCAGAGCTCACCGCAGCATTAAAGGACGTTAAGAGTTATTTTATCCTTGCGGGAGTCTTCAGCGCCGCCATCAATGTTTTGATGCTGGTTCCAGTGATCTATATGCTCCAAGTATACGACCGGGTGATGTCCAGTGGCAGTCTATCAACTCTCGCCAGCCTGACCCTTATCATGGTCGCCTTGCTAATGGCGATGGGCGGCTTCGAGTGGGTTCGTTCAAGAATTCTGATCAGTGCCAGTAACCGTATTGAGAAGAATCTTCGTAAACGCGTTTCCCAAGCGGCATTCAAAAATGCACTCCTTTCCGGGGGCAGGGGTGGAGGCGCTCAGCCATTGTCCGACCTCTCAAGCCTGAGGCAATTTTTAACCGGTAACGGCCTCTTCGCCTTTTTCGACGCGCCCTGGTTTCCTATCTATGTAGCCGTGATGTTTATGTTTCACCCTTGGTTCGGCTTCGCTGCCATCGTATCTGGCATCATAATGGTTGCCCTGGCCTATACCAATGAAATCATGACTAGCAAGCGTTTGCAGGAGGCAAACGCTATGGCAAACAGCGTGTCTGGTCAATTAGGCGGCAGCCTACGAAACGCCGAGGTTATCGCCGCTATGGGGATGGCGGATGACATAAGAGACCGTCAGGAATTCGACTCAGATCAAATTTTGGTGTTACAAACAGAGGCCAGTAGCAAAGCGGCAATTGTCGCCAATGTCTCGAAGGCTTTCCGCGTGATAATGCAGTCGCTGCTGCTTGGAATGGGTGCGCTTCTTGCCCTGCAGGGGCAAATTTCTCCCGGAATGGTTATCGCAGGCTCCTTGCTTTTAGGCAGAGCACTTGCGCCGATCGATATGTTAGTAGCTTCATGGAAGGGTTTTTCCGTAGCCCGAGCACAATATGCGCGCTTGGGCGAATTACTCGTCACAATCCCTGCTGAACGAGAGGCTATGAGCCTGCCTGCTCCTGAGGGAAACCTCACCGCTGAGCAGGTTATTGTGATACCTCCGGGCTCACAGGTAGCTGTAGTAAGGGGTGTGAGTCTGCAATTAGATGCAGGCGAAGTCTTGGGCATTGTCGGGCCAAGTGCTTCTGGCAAATCCAGCTTAGCGCGTTCCTTACTGGGAATCTGGCCAGCCTCCTCCGGCAAGGTTCGTTTAGATGGTGCCGACATATCTGCCTGGGATCGAGCCGAACTAGGCCCCCACATTGGTTATTTACCGCAGGATATTGAGCTGTTTAACGGCTCCATCTTTGAGAATGTTTCTCGCTTTGGCGAGCTCTCCTCGGAAAAAGTTGTAGCTGCCGCCAAGCTTTCCGGTGTCCATGAGATGATTTTACAACTCCCCCAGGGCTACGATACCGTTATTGGTGCTGCCGGCGGGGTTTTGTCTGGCGGGCAGAGACAAAGAATCGGACTTGCGCGAGCCGTCTACGGCAGCCCTAAACTAATGATATTGGATGAACCCAATTCCAATCTAGATGATCAGGGTGAGAAGGAACTGGTTGAGGCCATAAGCAGAATCAAGAAAATGGGCTGCACAGTAATAGTGATAACCCACCGCACTATGGTGCTGCAATGTGTTGACAAAATATTGGTAATGAAGGCTGGCCAAGCCGTAGCCTTTGGGCCAAAAGATCAGGTTATTGCCAGCTTAACGGCTCCGGCAGCAGCTATTGCCAGCGGAGGAAGTGCCGCGTAAAGAAACCCTACATCATTAGTTAATTCTCACCACCTAACGGTGAACGCAGGAAATAATCGTGACTATAAAAAATTTCGCCGAGTCGAAGGCGGACAAGACAGAACAGCTGAAGATTCTCGATACCAGTATGGAGACTCCGAAAAGGGTAGGTCTATTTATCTTTTTCTTGGTGTTTGGCGTGTTTGGATTCTGGGCAGGATTTGCACCCTTAGACGGCGCAGCGCGCGCCTCCGGCGTGGTGACTGTTGAATCCTACACGAAAGTTATTCAACATCTTGAAGGGGGCATTGTCGGCGAGATATTAGTGCGCGACGGCGACGTCGTGGTAGCTGGAGACCCATTGTTGGTGCTTGATAACACGCAGTCGTTGGCACGGCTGGGGATTATGAATGCCCTGTTTGTAGCTCTGAAATCCAAAGAGGCGCGTCTGCTTGCGGAGAGCAGCGGCTCCGAATCAATTTCATTTCCTGCAGTGCTCATGCGGGCAGGATCGGACGCCGATGCAGAGATGGCCTCGGAGAGACAGATTTTCATTGCTCGTAAAGCCGCCCGCGATGGCGAGGTAGAGGTTCTGGAGCAGCGCGAAGATCAGCTGGCGTCCCGGGTCACCGGACTAGAAGCTGTGCGAACCAGCAAGCTTGAGTTAGCTGCCTCATTTTCAGAAGAGCTTGTAGATGTCCGAGAGCTGCTCAAAGAGGGCTTTTCAGACAAGCAGCGACTCCGAGAACTAGAGCGTAGCTATTCTTCTTATAGTGGTGAAGCCGCAGATTTGACGGCCAATATTTCCACAACTCAAATGCAAATAGGTGAAGCTAAACTGCAAATATTGCAACAAGATAAAAACTTTTTAACCGAGGTCGTAAACGACCTCGGTGAAGTCCGTAGTAAGCTGAAAGATACAGAGGAAAGGATGGTCGCCATGCAGGATGTGGTTCGCCGGACTTCAATAACGACGCCGGTCGACGGGATTGTTACTGGCATGCAGGTACATACCGTTGGTGGAGTGGTGAAGCCCGGTGTCGACATTGCCGAGGTGGTTCCCCAGTCCGATGAGTTAATTATCGAAGCCTCGGTTTCTCCAAACGATATTGATCGAGTGACAGTAGGGCAGGAAGCGACTATTAGTTTTACTGCCTTTAGCAGTGGCCTGGTCCCTAATATTTATGGCAATGTCATTGGAATTTCCGCCGACAGGCTTATCGATCGAGCGAATGGTTCCCCTTACTATCTCGCTCGAGTCGAAGTTACTCCAGAGGGTATGATGGATATGGGTGACCTGGTACTTGTTCCTGGGATGCCCGCCGAAGTATTTATTAACACCGGCACAAGAACCTTCCTGCAATATGTATTCAAGCCGTTTACTACTGCCCTCAGCCGCAGCTTTATTGAAGACTAATCAAACATGAAAGACTCTCTCAGATTGCTTTTTTGCCTTGGCTTAATTTCGATCGTTCCGGTGGCAAGTATGGCCCAGGGTTATGACTCTGCTGGCAAAACTGGGTCGACTCTCAAAGATTTTTTCAGCGCCTCAATTGACTTCAGCCCGACGCTAAAAATCGCCGAGGAGGGCTTAAATATAAGTTCGGCACGACGGCGTGCCGCTAACGGCCGTTTACTTCCGCAGGTATCTGCACGAGCCAGCATCTCTGATAACCGCAGTTTAATTAGTGGACAGGCAAAACAAGCGTTCGACGGGGACCGCTTCTCTATTCAATTAACTCAGACTCTTTTTAACTGGCAGGCATTTGCAGCACGCGGTCAGGCCTACTTGATAGAAGACCAAGCGGAAGCAGAGTACTACGGCGAACTGGCAAACCTTCTCGCAGAAGTCGCAGAGAAATATTTTAATGTCCTCCAATCTGAAGACGCGCTTGACTCGATTGCCTCGGAACTCGAAGCGGTTAGCAATCAGCTTGATCAGATTCAGAGCCTCTATGATCGCCAGCTTGCTAGAGTCACCGATCTTTATCAGGTTCAGGCCAGCCTTGCTGCAGTTGAAGCCCAACAACTACAACTGCAGGTTCAAATGGCTCTCAGCAGGGAAGCCCTGTTTTCTGTAAGCGGCTTAACTGCCGGCGAGCTTAGCGGCCTCCGAGGGAATGCAGAAATTCCTCCCTTAGAAAACAGCATTAGCTTCTGGGTGAACCAAGCCAATAAGAATAACCATCAGATTAGAGCTCAGAAGTTCGCCGTTAGTGCAGCCAACAAACGAATCGATGAGCGGCGAGGCGCCTATATGCCGCAAGTTAATTTTATAGTCCAGCGCCAAGATTCTAACCTGGGCTTCGAAAATAGGCTCATCAATCAAACCGAAACAACCTATCTCGGACTAGACCTTTCTATCCCATTGTATGCCGGTGGCAGTAATCGCGCCGGGGTGAGTGAGGCTGCTAGCCGACATCGTATCGCCGAGAGTCAGCTGCGGCAGGTTCAGCTTCAGGTCAGCGAAAAAGTTCGTTCTGCCTATCTGCAGGTGCAGTCGGCTGAGACTCTTATTCGAGCAGCACAAAAGCTAGTGGAGTCTACAACACTGTCCTCGACGGCGATGCAGCGTGGGTTTGAACTCGGTGCGGTGACTAGTGTCGATGTGCTCAACGCCCTTCGGGATCAGTTTCGTTCTGAGCGAGATTTGCAACAGGTTCGATATGAGCACGTGAAATATATTCTCCTGCTTAAGCGCGATGCGGGACTACTAACGGCGGATGACATGCTAGAAGTTGGCGGATGGTTAGAAGCCCCGGAAAACTAACACCCAAGCCATGATTCATCTCCAAAGAATAACTACTGAATATATCGAAACGGAAGACCGTATTCGCCTCGGCGGCGAAATTGGAAAAAGTGCGTCCATAGTTCTTTGGTTAACACAGCGGCTCCTTTCTCAGGTCATTTCTCACCTTCTCGAGTTGATCGAAAAACAATCACTCAATTTAGCTAATACTGACTCGAGCAGCCTCATGCAAGAGTTTGCGCAGCAGCTTGCTCAAGCGGAACTTGCTCCGGAGCTACCAGTACAGACTACTGAGGCTGCTCAGAGTTGGTTGGTCCTAGAGGTCGATATTACTCTGAGTCCCGAAGGAACACTGGCGCTCGTATTCAAACGTGAGACAGGCAGTGCAGCAACTCAAGAGGGTGCAGGAAGGGCAATTCTGACAGTAGAGGCAAAGCAGCTGCGCCAGTGGTTGGGTATTGTTCGTTCTCAATGGCAGAAAGCAGAATGGCCACTTACGCTTTGGCCGACTTGGATGGACGAGCAAGCGCCTTCAGATGCTGCCAAGCCCCTGCATTGATCCTAGAAGTATAAATCAATAATATTGTGCGTCACTTCCTTCAGTGAAGTCGCTCGCTCTTCTTTGGAATACAGATAAAACCCTTCCGCGTGGCTCACCGCTGCAGGCAGAGTGAAAGTTCGTCCCTTGTCCAAAGACAAAACGAGTTCCTCGTAGTTATTCTCATCGTTCTGGCTGGCATAAATAGTCATCGCTTGTTCCTTGCGCGGCCTTTGGCCAGTGATGTCTATGAACAGATTGACTGGGTTCTGCACACCGATCTCATAGGAATAGACATCCACTGAAAAGCCCTCGCTACTCAGTTTCTGCGCAGCTGCCCAAACTAGAAGTGCCGTGGTGCGATGGTCAGGGTGCAGCTCTAGCGGCCCAGGAAAGAATACACTAACTGCGCCAACTTCCCTGATCTTTTGCGCAATTCTATCCACTAGCTCATCGCTAAGCGCTAGCCCTCGATCTGGCTCCTGCCAGCTATCGACGCTATCTATTCCAAGAATTCTCGCGGCCTCTTGTACTTCCCTATTCCTGACATCCACCAAGCCTTCCTTGGTGCCACCCAAGGCGCCATCGGTCACAACTACAAGGTGGGTTTGAATTCCCTCTTCAGTGGCCTTGAGCAGACTGCCAGCCATGCCATAAGTCTCGTCGTCGGCATGGGGGGCGAAAACTAACCAGGGGCCCTGCGGCAACGGTGACGTCTCGAAGGGGATGAGTCTGTATTCGGGATTTAACCGCAGTTTCAAATCTGATATTGGCATGTCTGACAGTATAAATCAGCTTGCTATAAATTGCAGAAGCCACAATTATAGAGCCTTACGGCGGTATTTCTTAGTTTTTCCACGCAAATCATGGTTAAATTCGCAGCTTTCATAAATGAAAAGTACCTATCACTGGATCGGAAATGCTATTAACACTGTTGCGTGAATGGATGTTGACTCCCTTCACCCATTACCGACTCTTTCATAACTTCGCAAAACAGGATTTCCTGGCTCAGTTCACCGCATCCATTGGAGGTTTCCTGTGGCTAATCATTACGCCGATTATTCACATCATGATATATGCCTTCGTATTTGGTGTTCTTTTTAATCAGCGAGCAGCGGCGGGGTTTGAAGAGAGCACGTTTGTCGTATTCATGATGGTTGGCTACCTACCTTGGTTTGCCTTTGCCGACTCCATTGGCAAATCTACTGGCCTATTGATCGAAAAGGCGCCGTTGATCACCAAGGTGAAGTTTCCAGTACAAATTATTCCCGTTGTTGGGTCGGTAATTCCCTATTTAACACACGCTATAGGCTTCGGCATATTATTGGCGTACCTAGCGACACAGGGTTACTGGAATTGGATGTGGTTATATCTGCCCTTTATTTTCTTCCTTCAATTTTTATTCACGCTGGGCTTGGTGGCTATTCTCTCAGCGCTAAGTGCCTTCCTTCGCGATTTACAACAGTTGGTTGCCCTCGGCATCACAATCTGGTTTTTCCTAACGCCAATAATTTGGCCAATATCTATTATCGAAGACGAGGCTCAGCAAAAAGTATTTTTGTTAAACCCAATGCACAGTTTCGTTAGCTTATATCGAGAGATCGTTCTTCTGGGCCAGGTTACGTTTATTCATCTAGAAATAATAGTCCCCGTCTCAGTCATTACTTACTTTTTCGGTGGCTGGTTGTTCATGAAGATAAAACAGGCGTTCGGCGATGTCCTCTAGTTTACTCTCGGGTAGCAGGAACTAACTATGCCTCGCGTATCTGTTCAGAATCTAAATAAGGATTTCAAAATCTATGAGCGACCTCAAGACAGGTTGTACGAAATTATCCTGCGCAAACAGCGGCACCAGCTTTACCATGTGCTGAGTGATATATCATTCGCCGTTCCGGACGGTAAGAGCCTAGGAATCATCGGCGACAACGGTGCTGGAAAATCGACTCTGCTTAAGCTCTTAGTTGGAACTCTACAGCCCACTAGCGGCGATATCGCAATCAACGGCCAGGTAGCGGCTCTGCTAGAATTAGGCGCCGGCTTTCACCCAGAATTTACGGGTCGTAAAAACATCTATCTCAATGCGGCTTTATTAGGTGTACCTGATGACAATATCGCCGAGATGGAGAGGGATATTATCGCGTTCTCCGAGCTCGACTATTTTATCGATAGGCCAGTTAAGACTTACTCATCCGGCATGTATGTGCGACTCGCGTTCTCTATAGCGACTATGGTACGCCCGGACATTCTCGTTATCGATGAGGCCCTGTCAGTGGGCGATATGGCGTTTCAAAAAAAGTGCGTGCAGCGCATGAACGAGTTTAGAGAGCAACAGAAGACCATGGTGTTCTGCAGTCACTCGATGTTTCACGTACAAGAGCTATGCGATATAGCTATCTGGCTAGACAAGGGCAAGATTCTGGAGATCGGCGACAGCGACAAAGTTGTTGGTCACTATGAAGATTTCTGTAATAACAAGAAAACCTATAGCAGTATTCGAGAAGACATCCCAGGAGGGCTGCGTGCTTCTGAGGCTGAACAAAAAAAGGATGTACAAGATTGCCGGATCAACTCTATTGCTGTTAAGTCAACGGATGGTAATGACATCACTGCGATCAAACCGCTTAGCGACGTATTGCTGGAAATGGAAGTAGAAGTTCTCGTAGAGGATATGGAGGGGCATTTCGGTTTTGCCTTCATGAGGTCTGCCGAGGAGCCGATTGCTTCCTTCCTTACCACCAATGACGATGAGATTGAGATTGGCTCATTCTCGAAGGGAGACGTTTTTAAGGTTTCGCTAGTTATCGAAAAAGTCGCCATGCGAGTAGGGGAGTTCTATGCACTGGGTGGTCTTGCAGATAAGAGTGGCCTGCTCTGGTATGAGACCAAGTTCAGTAAGCTGCTAGCTATGGAGCCGAACAAGGGTGTCGGGCCGATGATCATGAAATGCGCGTGGCAGCTCGATAAGGACTAAAGAACGCCTGAACGCTAAAGCTCGATTCCGTACTCTTCTATCCTTGCCTTCGCTGTATCTGGCAGCATGCCGTAAGGTTCAACTTTGTAGATCCTAGGAAGGGCATTGCTACTGCGAATTTCTACGATCTCCATATAGGCTTGACGCACTCTGTCCTCAGTGTCAATGGTATCATCAAGCTCTTGAAAGTCAGATGGCTGGCCTGTTAATGCATTGCCGCTAAATTCTTGTCTAGGGTAAACAAAGATTGAATAGATGTTTGACGTGTTCGTGCCTAGCCATTGCGTCAGTTCCTGCAAATTCTCGAACGGCACGATCTCGGCTATCTCAGCCCGATTGCTTATATCTTCCAGTTCTCGAAAAGCGATTATTCTCTCGATTAGCTCGTCGTTCAATCCTGGTAGAAGACGCATTGCCTCTCTGGTTGCCACGTTGAGGTTTACTGTTCGCATATTGCCGTAGATAGTGAACGCCGCATCTAAGTTGATACCATTAAGCAATTCGGAAAAGCCCCGCACGTGCAAAATTTCTTCCACAGTCTCGAGCTCGGGATTGTTGCGGGGGATGTAGGGCTGATCTAGTTCCAGATAATGATCCTTCTCGGCGCCGTTCAGTCCTTCTAAATCATTCAGGTCTGTCCAATCTGTCCAGGCTGCAAGCAGGTCTTGAACCTCCCCTGGGTCGGCGTCTTCGCTGCCCAGTAACTTCTCGATGAGCAGCTGCATGTTTCGGCGCGGTATACGATTCAGGTTTATCTTGCCTGCATGGTCATAGATGCGGACTACCATGTTCTCTGGTGCCGCATAGTTTAACTCTAGCGCCTCTCCATCATAGCGGTAGGCGGGAGTTAGTATCTCACCTTTTTCAGTTTCCTCCAGTTGCTGATCGATAGGCGCCGGCATACGTTCCAGCATGAGTTCCATCTCGGCGAAATTGACAGTAGCCATTAGCTGCGGCCAGTTCTGACTAGCGTCGCGGTTATGCGCGGCTGTCTGCGCAGATAGCCTTACTTTGCCTGCCATTGCGGTAACTAACACCGTCAGCAAGACTGATGTCCATAAGACGATTATTATGACTGAGCCGGTTTGTTTATAATTGTTTCCCATATTAATCACAACCCGGCATCCGTCGTAGGCCGAATACTTCGGTGTTGATTGTTTTTAATACGCGCAACTATCTCTAATTCTTCGTTCCCATCCTTAAAGTCCCGCTCAGGGACAAAGCGCACATAGATTGCGAGGGGAAGGCTTAGCTTCTCCTCTCCGAACCATTCATCGATCCAGAGTCTGTTCTCATTTAAATCCTGATAGAGATAGCTAAATTCAGCGGTATAATTTTCAAGAATCAGGATCGGTTCGCTCTTGCTTAGCCTCTCTGTAGGGTTATCACTAAACGCTGGGACAAGGCTCAGATATACGCCTTCGTCTGCCACGGAATACATCTCCCAAACAGTTAGCCCTGGGCTACGCTGCGGAGACACCGTCGATACGAAACTAAGATAGTCATCTTCCCCCAAAAAATAAATCTCACGCCCGAGCGTATCGACGTTCGTATAACTATGCGGAAACGCACCATGAAGTGCGCGATCTATCTGAAGCACCGCTAGCGCCTGATCCAAATTCTCATCCAGCACACCGGAATTGCGATTCCAGTCTTCTGACACGATGTAGACACCAGAACTCAACAAGCCAAGCAGCAGCGCGGTCAATCCCAAGGAAAGAATTATTTCTACTAGAGTGAAACCTGTCTGCTTTTCTTTTCTCATGGGCCCCTACTGTGGAAGATCCAGTTGAATCCAACGACTTCCCACAATTACCTCATTACGTTCTCGATTAATTACCTCATAAGCTTGGAATGCGTGTACGGTTGCCTGAGTCTTTCGGTCTGGATCTTCCAATAGATCCAATGAGCGAATCTGATAACTATAATCCTGAAGTATCTCTTCGACATTAGAGTATTCGTTTTCTAGCAGTGCAAAATTAACCGCCGCCCGAACGCGAGTTGCCTGCACAAGGCTTTCTTCTGAACGCCAGGAGAGCTGTTTGCTACCCCCGACCAGAGAGAACAGTCCACCCAGTACAAATCCAGTAATCGTTAGTGCCACAATTACTTCTAGTAAAGTAAAGCCTGCCTGGCTGCTATACGCCCTCTTCATCATAAATCATCGTCCGGGTCTATGCTTGAGACTCTTCCAGTGAACGGATCGATATCGATGACCCCTATTTGATCTGCCTGAACAAATAGCAGCATTCCCCCGGTACTGCCGCCTTCAGGGTAAAATGTCACCTCAGTAGTTTTCTCGATCTCAATTTCTCTTTTTGTACTGTCGCGAAAATACAGAGTGATACCCTCGCCATTCCACTGCGCTACGATGTTGCTGAGGCTCACGCGCCCACTATCTGTATCTGCCCGATCGGTATCGTCAATTGGTATTACGTTGAAGCGAACGCTGCTGGACTGCCCGGTAACTACAGCCGTGCGTCTTGCGTAGTTGAGCAATGATTGAGCCTGTCGCAGTTGGGTATTAAAGGTGCGGGCTTCGAAGCCGCCAAGAGTCGGAACTACCAAGACGCTAGCGGTAGCAATAATAGCGATCACGAGAATAATTTCGAGCAGCGTAAAGCCACATTGCTGTTTAGACGCTAGCAGCCTAGCATTAGCCAAGGCAGCCGTTCTATAACCCAATATCGGCGTCATCTTCTTCGCCGCCACTCATGCTGTCGGCTCCGTAGGATATTAGAGTGAACTCACGGCCGGTAGCTTCGTAAACATACTCATTGTCCCACGGATCCATGGGAACTGCTCTGCGCAAATAAGGACCATTCCAAGATGCTCTGTCGGCATCATCCTCCATCAAGCCCTCGAGGCTATCTGGATACTCACCGACATCCAGTCTATAAATATCTAACGCGGCTTCCAGCGTAGAGATCTCTGTCCGGGCAACATCGCGCATCGCCCCAGCCTGTTGATTAAACAAATTCGGTGCAACCATTACCGCCAACATAGCGATGATAGCCATCACGACAAGAATTTCGATGAGTGTGAATCCATTGCTTCGCTGCAATGGCGTATTTAATTCTTTGCTATTACTGAAGTTCATTATTAATGCCTATTCCTTTTGATTAACTACTGAAAATCAGAGGCTTCGATTAGATCAGACGCCATATCGAATCGGTCAAGGATTCCTTGATATTCTAACCCTGTTTCAGAGTTCAAATTAATGATCTCGGGCCTTAACACGATGAAGAGTTCACGACGTTCAACAGTTTCCTGTTGATAAGAGAATAGCCTGCCCAGTACTGGCAGTCGATTAAGACCGGGGACACCTGTATTTAAATTCTCGGTATCTGTTTGAATTAAGCCACCAAGCACTACGTTCTCACCATTACGCACGACAACGGTTGTATTGATTTCCTGATTATTGAACACTGGATTGTTATTTACACCTGTTGCTCCGCCATCGACTGAAGATAGCTCCTGCCGGATAATCAAATTCACTATACCCACATTATTTATCTGCGGCGTGATGGACAACACGATACCCGTGTCGCGGTACTGGATGTTGGTCGTAGCGAAACCGCCTGTGCCGATGGACTGGCCTTGCTCCACTGGCACTTGTGAGCCAATCTGAATGTCACCCTCCT